>Ga0335085_10000129_pt1 | contig 242125 bp, 188 predicted proteins | sample Lox_Sample_45_FD_206712 | JGI IMG/M metagenome (GOLD analysis project Ga0335085, IMG submission 206712) | Soil microbial communities from Loxahatchee National Wildlife Refuge, Florida, United States - Lox_Sample_4.5 | ecosystem: Environmental > Terrestrial > Soil > Wetlands | place: USA... | reverse complement strand
TGCCAGATTGATGGTGCAGTTTCCGGCGAATAGCTGGCCGGACTGTCCCAGTACCCCGCTCACATTGGAGTACCCGTTGACCACACCGTACAGCGTGATGTTTCTCGTGCTGTCCCAGGAGAAATAGCATTGGTCGATCTTTACCTGCCCCCAACTGATGCTGGAGGCCCCTTGATCGTTGGTATAAGTGACGCTGAATGTGCTCGCAGCCCCTCCCACGGCGCTGGCCGGGGCGGCGAACGCGAGCGGATTCGAATAATGTGGAACCGGATCGATGTTCGTCGAATCGGTACCGCCGGACTGCGGGGCGCCGCCGCCGATGACGCTGACCTGGTTGATGACGGGTGATGGCGCGGTGCCGGGAACGTTCACGGTTTCTGTAATCGCGGGATAGCTCGCCCCAGCCGCAAGAACATCGTTCCGCGTGCACGGTCCCGCCGGCGCGGCGCAAGTCCAGCCCGTCCCCGCAACCGAGGCCGGCACAAGGCTCGCCGGCAGAGACTCGGTTACTGCAACCGTCGTCCCGTCCGTGGCCCCCGTTCCCGAATTCGTTACGGTCAACGTATACGTAGCTCCCATTTCCCCTTGCTCGAAGTCGCCGCTATGCGCGGAAGTGATCATAAGCGCCGGTGGCGCGATCGTATAGGTACCGGATGCCACCGCGCTGTCGCTCCACCCGCTTTCAAACGCCAATGCCTCAATCGTCGTTGTGGCGCCCACGCTGATTGGCCCGCTATATACTTGCGAGGAATGCGTCGGGGTGGTCCCATTGGTCGTATAGACGATCGTCGCGCCAGCCGTGGCCGTCCCAAGGTACACCGTCTGCGCCGCGGGATACGTTCCCGGCGTCAAGCTGAACGTCGGCGTCGCGACCGTTCCGGTTATCGTGTAGCTCGCCGAAGCCACCGCGCTATCTACCCATCCGCTTTCGAACGCCAATGCCTGAATCGTCATCGAGAGTGCAACCGAAATCGGACCGCTATACACGCTCGAAGAGTGCGTCGGGGTCGAACCGTCTGTCGTGTAAACAATGGTAGCGCCAGGCGTCGTAGTGCTCAGCGTAACGTTTTGCGGCGTCGTATACGTGCCCGAAGCCACGCTGAACGTCGGGATGGCAACCACGGACCCGAGCGACGCCTGAAACGTCGTCCCCGCCGTGCCTGCGGTCGCCTGAAATCCGGGGCCGAGGCTGATGCAGTTGCCGGCGACGAACGTGATGCTCGCGCTGTCCGTTGGGCTGTTATTGATGACGACGGAGGTGGCGGCAAGCGCGTTGGGGTCAGAGTACGAAAGCGTGCCAGAGGTCACGGTTTGGTTGGGAACCTGTGTAGGGTTCGAGCATTGCGCTAGGACTGGCAGGGACGACACGTCACCCGCGCAGAACAACAGAATGATGAGGGCGGGAATTTTCGCACAGGTGAGCATGTTCCGTTCCTCGATCACATTGGCCTCATTTCGCCGGCCCGGCGCCGGCCGGCGCTTTGGCTTCCAGTTTTGCGATGCGTTCCCGGAGCTGCTGGTTCTCCTTTTCCGCGCGAATCATGTAGAGGGTGAGCTCTTCGACCTTCGCAAGCAGCTTAGCCTGCATCTCGCCCACGCTGACGCCATTTTGCTCGACATCGGCCTGAGACGGGACATCAGGCAAGTGATGATGGGCTTGAATATAGGCGTCGACCTCGGTTAGCGGTTGCAGGCGGTAGCGGGGCAGAAAGACGTAGTCGGACCAGCCGGTGTTGGTGACGACAACTTCCTTGGCGCCGATCGTGCCGTTGACAGAGAGGAGGTATTGGGGGGATGTGGTGCCAATGCCGACGTTGCCAAGAGCATTTAGCCGCAGATGAACGCAGATAAACGCAGATGAAAACCTGCAATTGTTGAGCTGATGGTGCCATACTCTTACAGGCAACGATGGGCACAGAAGAAGATCTCGCCGCTCTGACCGAGCGTGTGCTGGGCGCGGTGTTCGAAGTCTCCAATACACTGGGCGCCGGGTTTCTGGAGAAGGTGTACGAGCGAGCCCTGCTGCGAGAGCTTGCGTTGCGCGGCATTTCCGCGATGGCGCAAGCTCCGTTGACGGTTGTTTACAAGGGCGAATCGGTTGGCGAATACCTCGCTGATCTCGTGGTAGAGGGCCAGTTGGTCGTCGAATTGAAGTGCGTGGAGCGCCTGGCCAACGAGCACATCGCACAATGTCTCAACTACCTCCGCGCCTCTGGCTTAACGATCTGCCTGCTGGTGAACTTTCAGAAACCGAAAGTTGAATGGAAGCGCATCGTCCTTGGGTATCGAGAGCCCGCATCGTAGCCCAGGTTTTTATCCGCGTTCATCTGCGTTCATCTGCGGCTAAAATGTGTTGGCAACGTCGTTCCTCTCCCGACGTTACCGCCGTTGTAATAGATAGCGCCGCCAGATCCGGTCGACCACTGGCCCCACGCAGGTGTGCATAGGCAGGGTAGGGCCGTCAACAGAATGATTCTGAGTATCGCTCCCCGAACCATCGGGTGGGGACACAATTGATTGCGCATCTCCGGGATCATTCGTTCCTTTCCTCCTTCGATAAGCCAATTGCAAGGTACCAGTACTTACTACGGCACGTTGGATGGTAGCTTTTTGTCAGCGTTCGGTCAATTATCAGAAATGATTATGCAGGCGTAGCCAAAATTGGCCGGAGACCCGTCCTCACATGGAAGGCGCGTCGAAAAGACCGGCGCCTTTCCCTTGTAGTTCAATTCCCTCCCCGCCGGTCTTAGAGAGAGGCACCCTATGCCACCCCTCGCCCGCCTGCTTCTTTGGGCCGCCATCGGCTCGTGCCTGGCCTCGGCACAGCCCGACAGCTTCATCGTCACGATGCGTGCGACCCGCCCGGCGCTCAACAGCCTCCGCTTTCTGCCCGATGGCACTCTTCTCTACGGCGATGCCTATGGCGTCTATCGCGTCCGCAACCAGCAGGCCGAGACCCTGCTCACCAACCCGGTACAGGGCGGCTATTGCGCACTGCCGTTTCCCGGCGGCATCTGCCTGCAGTACGCGCCTCCGGTCTATCATCCCAAGCCCATGGCAGCCGATTCCTCGGGCGCCATCTATATCGCCGATCCCGAACTGCACCTCATCCAGCGGTACGACGAAGCCGCCCAAGCATTCATTACCATCGCCACCGGCGCCGGCGCGCCCACTTCTCTCGCCGCCGGCGACAACGGCGATCTCTACTTCAACGATCCCGCCGGCTGCCGCGTCTTCCGCCTCAGCCAGGGCGCCATCTCTCCCATCGCCGGCACCGGCGCCTGCGGCTATAGCAACGATGGCGGTCCGGCCACGTCCGCCGATATTCTCTCTCCGGCCGCCATCGCGCTCGATTCCGCCGGCCGGCTTTATATCGCCGACGACAAAGCCGGCGTCGTCCGCCGCGTCGATACCGCCGGCATCATTTTCACCATCGCCGGAACCGGCACTCCGGCCCCCGGACCCGATGGCTACCCTGCCGGCCAGACCCCGTTCGCCGGCGTGTCCGGTCTCGCACTCGATGCCCAAGGCGATCTCTTCATCGCCGAGGCGTCCGCCAACCGCGTCCGCATGGTTGGGACCGATGGTCTGGTCCGCACCGTCGCCGGAAACGGCTTGGCCAGCCACTCGGGCGATGGCGGGCTGGCCGCCGCCGCCGCTCTCACCGCGCCCACCTGCCTCGCCGTCTCGAGCACGGGCGCGCTGCGCATTTGCGATAGCGACCGCATCCGCAAGCTCATTCCTCCGGTGCCCGGCCACTGGATCGAATCCGACGTGAACCTCTTCAACCGCACGGCTGCGAATTCCTGGATCACCCTGTTCGGCGACTTTCCCGGCGTGCCCGCCGCGGACTGGTCCAGCGCCATCGCGCCCGATGGCTCGCTCCCCACGTCGCTCGGCGGAGTCACCGCGGCCGTCTCCGGCATCCCGTGCGTTCTCGCCTACGTCGATCCCGACCGCATGGACCTTCTTCTGCCCGCCGGCATCCGTCCGGGTTCGCAGACCCTGGCGGTCACCTGGCCCGCAGGCGAGGTCAGTGCCAACCTCCTGATGACGTCCGCTTCCCCTGCGTTTCTTTCCATGGCGGCCGGAGGCGAGCTCTATCCCGCGGCGCTCACTGCCGATTTCGATTGGATCACCCCTGCCAATCCGGCCCACCCCGGCCAGATTCTCACCCTGTATGTCACCGGCGTCAACCTCACCGAAGCCGTCACACCGCCGTTCGATTCCACCCAGCCCGGAAGCATGCAACTGGTGCTCAACAGCTACGGTTATCCGGTCCTGCGGGCGAGCCTCTTTTCTCCAGGAGTCGCCGAATTGACCGTGCAGATCCCGGCCGATGCCGCGCCGGGCAATTCGCAGATCCGCATCGTCGCCGGCGGAATCCTCTCGATTGCCGCGACCGTCCTGCCGGTCGCCCGCTAACTCAACCGGTCGCCGTGCTACAAAAGAAAGAGGAGGAGCCGGTCGCGGTCCACCACCGGAACCGCCCCGCCAACGAATTTCCCAAACGAACCCATTTTTGCCGCGAATTAACTGATTTTACTGAAGTTACCCGTGCGCAGAGGAAGCCGCGAAAGGCGCCCGGTACGCCCGGCAAGTGCCGGATTCCTGGGGACCGCCGGCCCCCTGCTATCATAGAGTTTCCCCATGCAAATTGAGAAAGTGTACGAGCCGCAGCGGTTCGAACCGCAGTGGGCGCAATGGTGGATCGATACCGGCGTCTTCCGTGCCAACGCGAAGAGCCCCGGAAAAGTCTTTTCCCTGGTCATTCCGCCGCCCAACGTCACCGGCTCTCTGCACATCGGGCACATGCTCGAACATACCGAGATCGATGTCACCATCCGCTGGCATCGCATGCTCGGCGACAACACCCTGTGGCTCCCGGGCACGGACCATGCCGGCATCGCCACCCAGATGGTGGTGGAGCGCAAACTCGCCGAAGAAGGCCTCAATCGCCGCGACCTTGGCCGCGAAGAGTTCGAAAAGCGCGTCTGGGCCTGGAAAGCCCAGTATGGCGACACCATCAAGCGCCAGATGATCCGCCTCGGCGCCTCCTGCGACTGGTCGCGCGAGCGCTTCACGCTCGATCCCGGCCTCAGCCGCGCCGTGCGCGAAGTCTTCGTCCAGCTCTACGACAAGGGCCTCATCTACCGCGGCGAATACATGGTCAACTGGTGCCCGCGCTGCCACACCGCCATCAGCGATCTGGAAGTCTCCCACTCCGATGTCCAGGGCCACCTCTGGCACATCCGCTATCCCGTCAAAGGCCTCACCGACCGCTACGTGACCGTGGCCACCACGCGTCCCGAAACCATGCTCGGCGATACCGCCGTCGCCGTGAATCCCAAGGACCCGCGCTACTTCGATCTGCACGGTCGCACCGTCGAACTGCCGCTCATGAACCGCGAGATCCCCATCATTCTGGACGATCTCGCCGACCCCGAATTCGGCACCGGCGTGGTGAAAGTCACTCCCGCGCACGACCCCAACGATTTCGAAGCCGGCCGCCGCCACAATCTGCCCAAGGTCAAAGTCATCGATGAAGACGGCCGGATGACCGCCGAGGCCGGCAAGTACGCCGGGCTCGACCGCTTCGAAGCGCGCGCCCGCGTGCTGATCGACCTGGAAACCGAGGGCGCGCTTGTCAAAATCGAAGACTACCCGCTGAGCGTGGGCAAGTGCGACCGCTGCAAGACCGTCGTCGAGCCGCTGATCTCCACCCAGTGGTTCGTCAAGACCAGGCCGGTGGCGCAGAAAGCCATCGAGGCCGTGGAAACCGGCCGCATCGAATTCATCCCCGCCAACTGGAGCAAGACGTACTTCGAGTGGATGTACAACATCCGCGACTGGTGTATCTCGCGCCAGCTCTGGTGGGGCCATCGCATTCCCGCGTGGCATTGCCAGGAGTGCCGCGAAATCATTGTGGCGCGCGAAGCGCCCGCGACCTGCCCGCGCTGCGGCTCCTCGGCGCTCGTGCAGGATTCCGACGTGCTCGATACCTGGTTCAGCTCCGCTCTCTGGCCCTTTTCCACCCTCGGCTGGCCGGACCAGACCGAAGATCTCGCCACCTACTACCCGACTTCGCTCCTCATTACCGGCTTCGACATCCTCTTTTTCTGGGTGGCGCGCATGGCCATGATGGGCCTGGAATTCATGGGCGATGTGCCCTTCCGCCAGGTCTACATTCACGGCCTGGTGCGGGATGCCGAACGCCAGAAAATGTCGAAGACGCGCGGCAACGTGGTGGACCCGCTGCTGGTCACCGAAAAATACGGCACCGATGCCGTGCGCATGGCCCTGCTGCAGGGCGCGGCTCCGGGCACCGATATCGTGCTCACCGAAGAGCGCATGGAAAGCTCGCGCGCCTTCGCCAACAAAATCTGGAACGCTTCGCGATTTCTCTTCCTCAACATGGAGCGCTCCGGTGTTGAGCCCTGGGTCCCGGAAAGCCTCGAGGAGTTTCAGCCGGAGGCCGACCCGGCCAGCCTCGAAGTGCGCATCGAAGACCGCTGGATCTTCAGCCGCCTGAACGCCTGCGCCGAGCAGGTCAATCGCGCCATCGAAACCTACCGCTATCACGAAGCGGCGCAGGTGCTGTGGCAGTTTTTCTGGCACGAATTCTGCGACTGGTACGTGGAGCTGAAGAAGCTGCGCTTCCAGGAGAATTCCGGCCTCACGCCCGGCTGGCGCAACATTCTGGCGGCCTTCGAAACGGCGCTGCGCCTGCTGCATCCCGCCATGCCGTTCCTCACCGAGGAGCTCTGGCAGCGGCTGGCCGCCGGACGCGGCAACCGTCCGCCATCCATCGCGCTGGCTGCCTATCCGCAATACCGCCGCGACGGCACGGATTTCACCGCCGAGCGCGAAATCGGCATCCTGCAGGAAGTGGTCACCATGGCGCGGACGCTTCGCACGGAAGCGAAGCTCGACCCCAGGCAGCTGCTCGAAGGCACTCTGTATTCGCGCAGCGACGCGCTGGATGTGGCCCGGCGCCATGGCGACGCCATCCAGAAGCTGGCCAATGTGAAGCTCGAATTCCAAGCCGAGGCCGCGCCCAAAGCGCCCGCCATTCGCTCTACCGCGCAGTTCGACCTGGTGCTGCATGTGCCGAAGCAGCAGGAAGAGGCGCAGCGGAAGCGCGTGCAAAAAGAAATCGAGCAGCTCGACAAGAACATCGCCAACTCGGAGCGCCAGTTGAACGACGATACATTCCTCAACCGTGCGCCGGCCCAGGTCATCGAGAACATTCGCAAGAAACTCGACGAGTACAGGACGCAGCGCCAAAAACTCGACGGCTCCCTATGAACCCCATCGTGCGGCTCGCACTCGAAGAAGACATCGGTACGGGCGATGTCACCAGCCGCGCCTGCGTGCCTGAAGAGCGCATGGCGCGCGGCCGCTTTCTTGCCCGCGAACTGCTCGTGCTCGCCGGAACCGACGTGCTGCGCGAGATCTACGATGCGCGCGGCGGCGTCCAACAGCTCTGGCTTTCGAAGCACGAAGGCGATCTCTGTCTCGATGGCGAAACCATCGCCACCGTCGAAGGCCGGGCCCGCACGCTGCTCGAATGCGAACGCGTGGCGCTGAATTTCCTGCAGCGCCTGAGCGGTGTCGCCACGGCGGCCGGCCGTTTCGCCGATGCGGTGAGGGGAACCGGCTGCCGCGTGCTCGACACGCGCAAAACGACGCCCGGATTACGCGCTCTGGAGAAGCAGGCGGCCGCGTGCGGTGGTGTCACCAACCACCGCATGGGCCTCTTCGACGCGATCCTCATCAAGAACAACCACATTGCGGCCGCGGGTGGAGTGACGCAAGCCGTTGAATCCGCCCGCGCCGCGAAGCTGCCCATCGAAATCGAAGTCCGCACCCGCGCGGAACTGTGGGAAGCGCTCGCCGCCGGAGCCGGGCATCTCCTGCTCGACAACCTCACGCCTGAGGAAGCCGCCGAATGGGTCCGCGAGATCGCCGGCCGCGCCACGGTCGAACTCTCCGGCGGCATCACGCTGGAAAACGTTCGCGCCTACGCCGAAACCGGCGCCGATTTCGTCTCCGCCGGCGCCATCACGCACTCCGCGCGCGCCATGGATATCAGCTTCCGCCTGGAGCTCGTGTGAACATCGGGCAGATTCGCGGCGCTTTTCCCGGCCGCCGCATCGATTACTACCCGACTATCGACTCCACCATGAACGCCGCCGCGCCACTCGAACCCGGCGCCGTGGTATTCGCCGGTGAACAGACCGCCGGCCAGGGCCGCCACGGCCACTCGTGGCATTCCGAAGCCGGAACCGGCCTCTACTGTTCGATCGTGTTGCAACCCTCACCCGTGCTCACCCTCGCGCTCGGCCTCGCGGCCGCCGAAGCCATCGCCAGCACCTACGGCATCGCGTGCGATCTCCGCTGGCCCAACGACCTGATGCTGGACGGCAAAAAAGTAGCCGGCATCCTCGTCCACCTCGAAAAACCGGTGACAGACGGGACGTTTTCCGATTTCCGCACCCCTTCCGCCAAAGCCATCGCCGGCATCGGCATCAACGTCAACCACACCGCATTCCCCGCCGCCCTGGAAGCCACTTCGCTGCGCGCGCATCTCGGGCGGCCGCTTTCGCTCGAGCCCCTCGCCATCGCGCTGCTCCACTCCATCGACGCCTTCGTGCTCGAAGACAAAGAAACCATCCTCCGGCTCTTCGCCCACGCTTCCAGCTATGCCGCCGGACGCCGCGTGACGGTGGATCTGCCCGAGGGCCGCATCGAAGGCACCACCGCCGGTCTCAACCCCGATGGTTTTCTCGTCGTGCGCAAGGACGATGGAACCGCTACCCTGATTCTTGCAGGAGGCGTACGTGCTGCTGGCTCTTGACGCAGGCAACAGCAACATCACGATCGGCGCGTTCGAAGATGCGCGCCTGATTTCGCAGTGGCGGCTGCGCACCGTTCAGGAGCAGACCGCCGACGAATGGGGCATTCTGCTGCGCAATCTCTTTCAGCCGGCGGGGCTGGATATCCAAAAGGTCGATGGCATGATCATCTCCAGCGTCGTGCCGCCCATCGATTCCACCCTCGCCCTCATGGCCGAGCGTTATTTTCACACGCAGGCCCTGTTCGTCGGCCCCCGCACAGACCTCGGCCTCGCCATCCGCTACGACAATCCCAACGAAGTGGGCGCCGACCGGCTGGTGAACGGCGTGGCCGGCTTCTATAAATACGGCGGCCCATGCGTCGTCGTCGACATGGGCACCACCATCAATTTCGATGTCATCTCGCGCGATGCCGAATACCTGGGCGGCGCTATCGCGGTCGGCATCGGAATCGCCGTCGATGCGCTGTTCAGCAAGACCGCGCGCCTGCCGCTGGTGGATTTCCGCCCGCCGAAGAGTGTGGTCGGCACCAACACCGTGGCCAGCATGCAATCCGGCTTATACTATGGCGCCATCGGCATGATCGATGGCATCCTGGAGCGCATTCTGGAAGCGATGGGCCCCGAGACAAAAGTCATCGCCACCGGCGGCCAGGCGCGCATGATCGTCTCCGGCTCGCGCTTCATGAAAACCGTGGACGAGCATCTCACGCTCGAAGGCCTGCAAATGATATGGGCACGGAACCACAAGGCCTGAACTACTTCAACTACTTCACGGAGACCGAGGAGCATTTTCAGAGGACCCGCGGAACCAGCCTGTTTCTGCTTTCTCCCCTCGATTGGGCGCTGCTCGAAAGCTGGAAGAATGCGGGCGTGCCGCTGGAGGCCGTGCTGCGCGGTATCGAAGTCGCCTTCGAGAAGTGGCGCACCCGCAAGGTCAAGACCCAGATGGTGAATTCGCTCGCCTTCTGCGCGCAGGCCGTCCTCACCGAGGCGCAGGCCATGGCCGAAACCGGGCAGCCGCGGCCGCAGCGCTCCACGGCGCCGCCGTTTTCCGTCGAAGAGCTGCGGGCTTATCTGGAAAACAACGCCGCCGCGATGAGCGCGGATTTCGCCGAAACCGCCGCTTCGCTGCGCAAACTCGCCGGTGAAATGGAGGCTCACTACGCCGATCTCGAAGGCCTCGAGCGGCGCCTCACCGTGCTGGAAGAGAAAATGATCGCCGGGGCCCGCGCCCGCCAGACCGAGGAGGAACTGCTCGCCGCCCGCCAGGAGCTCGATCGCCAGTTGCGTCCCTATCGCGGCAAAATGACCGCCGACCAGCTCGCCATGCTGGAAAAGCAATACCTCGAGCGCAACCTGCTGGAGCGGCTCAAACTCCCGCGCCTCAGCCTCTTTTACATGCGCTAAACAGCATCGCCCGGCGCCGCCGGAACAGGGTCACGCAGAGGCCCGCGAAAACCGTGCCCAGCGGTCCGGACGTACCGGGCTCCTGATGCCGGCACAGTTGATAGCCGCTAGTAAACTGAATGGACTCCATTCATCTGGCGTTCAGGTCGGGAGGGATAGAATGGCTGCGTGACAATTCGTTCGCGATGGCTGATTCTGGCATTCGCGCTGGCCGCTGCCGGGGCGCAGGACACGTTCACCGAAAGCGGTCCGACCTCGCTCATCATTCAATACCGATGCCTTCCAGCAAAACGCATCCAGCTTCGGGGCGCCATGGAGAGTTATGGCATTCAGCAGTTCGAAGAGTGGAAGACGCGCGGCATCCTGGCGGAGTACCACGTGCTCTTCAGCCGGTACGTGGATACCGATAACTGGGACATGCTGGCATTGCTGCGGTTCCGCAGTTACGAGGATGTCGGCAAGTGGCGCGAAGTCGAAAAACGGAGCCCGGCCGGCCTCTCGCCGAACCTTCTGGAGTGGGTGACCAGCGTGGAAACGTATCCCGCGGACCTGGCGCGCGGCAAAGAAGCGGGATCCGGACGCGAGCGCCCGGTGTACCTGGTGGTGCCTTACACCTACTCGGTAACGCCGTCGGCCTATCTGGAATACGCCGACAATTTTGTGCGCCCGCAACTGGAGGGCTGGGCGCGCGCCGGCGTCCTCAGCGGTTACGGCCTCTACCTGCAGCGCTACTCCGCCAACCGGCCGTGGGACAGCCTGCTGGTGCTCGAGTACAAAGACGATGCCGCGTTCGGGCTGCGCGAAAAGACGGTGGCGAAAGTGCGGCAGGAACTGCAGAGCGACCCTGCGTGGAGATCGCTCTCCGATAGCAAGCACAACATCCGCGTAGAGAAGGAGGCGGTGATCGCCGATGAGCTTGCGCCGGGCCGTTAGCTCAATGTCCGGCAGCGCGCACGAAGCGATTGTTGTAGTACAGCGAGGGGTTGCGGCCGGCCGCGGGCAGGCTGAGGCCGAAGACGATTTGCGACTGGATGTTGTTCTCCACGGCGGCGGGGATGACCATGCCGTCTTTAGAAAAACTGGGGCGCGAATGTTCCAGGCTCTTCACATAAATGTAGCGGTCGCCCACGATGGCCGGCGGGAGTTTGGCGGCGATCTCGGCGGCGCTGTGGCTGCGAATGTACTGGTCCGCCTTCACGGAGGCGTTCACCACGGCCTGCACGATCTCCGGCCGCTCGCGGATCACGTCGGGGCGTGTCAGCAATCCCGTGAATTGGTACGGGCCGTTGAAGACGATGCCGGTTTCGTCGGGATCGGTCATATCGAGCAGAATGGAGCCTTCGCTCATCAGCAGAAGGCGGGTGGTCGTGGGGTCGGTGGCCATGCCGACATCGATGCGCTTCTGCGCCATGGCGGCGATGAAGGAATCGCCCGAGCCGACGGGGATGATTTCGACGTCGCGCAGGCTGTAGCCGGCGTGGTGCAGAATGCTCGCGGCCAGCACATGGGTGCCCGCGCCGAGAGCGGTCACTCCGATGCGGCGGCCCTTGAGATCGCTCAGGGCGCGGATCTGCGGGCGCAGGTCTTTGCGCACCACCAGCGTCACGCACGGCAGATCCGTGAAAGAAGCGACCATTTGCAGCTCGCCTCCGCTGCTTCGCAGCTTCATGGCGTGATCGATGGAGTTCGCCGAGAGATCGTATTCGCGGGAAGCCAGCGCCTGCGCGGCGGCGGTGCCGGCATCGAAGTAGCGGAAGGTGGCGTCGAGGCCTTCCTGCTCGAAATAGCCGAGGGCGCGCGCCAGGTCGATCTGCAGGTAGACGATGTTCCCGGGTTTGGAGCCGACCGCGATCCGGACCTTCTTTTTCGCCGCGCCGGAAGCGCCGGCCGCATCCGCGGCCAGCAGGCCGGTCAATACCAGCGCGCGCAGCCACGTGGGAGGCGTCATGGAACCGGCGAACATTGAAATTCATTCTCCTACAAAGCGGCGCGCCGTGCCGCACGGTGCGATAGAATTCGGCCAGGAGGCGCCGGCGGTGCGCATTCTTCTGGTGGAGGACGAGCCACAGGCGGCCCAGGTGCTGGCCATGGGCCTTCGCGAGCAGGGGTATGCGGTCGAGATCGCTTCCGATGGCGAGCGGGCTCTGCGGGCGGCGCTCTCCGCGGATTTCGATCTGGTGATTCTGGATGTGATTCTTCCCGGCAAGGATGGCTTCAGCGTATGCCGCGAGCTGCGCCAGGCGGGCCGCGATATGCCCATCCTGATGTTGACGGCGCGCGACGCGGTGCAGGATCGCGTAACGGGACTGGATCGTGGCGCCGACGACTACATCACCAAGCCATTCGAGTACGGCGAATTGCTGGCGCGCATCCGCGCCCTGCTGCGGCGGCGCGATTCCGCCTACCTGGAAGAGATTCACGTGGGCGACCTGAAACTGGACCTGCGCGCGCACCGCGTGGAGCGCGCCGGCAAGCCGGTGGAGTTGAGCGCCAAGGAGTATGCCGTGCTCGAATACATGGCCCTTCGCGCGGGCGAGCTCGTGACGCGCGAAGATCTTTCCGAGCACGTCTGGGACGAGAGCTTCAATTCCTTCACCAACCTGGTGGAGGTTTACATGCTGAGGCTGCGGAGAAAAATCGATCTCGGCCGGAGTGTGAAACTGATCCGCACGCGGCGCGGCGAAGGCTATGTGCTTTCGGCCGATCCGAGAACCTGATGTTCGAGTCGGTCCGCGCGCGCCTCACTCTCTGGTACATGGGGATTCTCGCGCTGCTGCTGCTCACGTTCAGCGCGGGCGTGTACACGGTGCTGTATCGCAACTTCCTGGAGCGCGCCGACAGCGTGCTGCGCAACGTGAACAGCGCCATCATCTCGATTCTGGAAACGGAGCTGAGCGAAAACGGCCTGGATGAACTGGCGGCGCGCGACACCGTAAAGGCGCTGAACTTTCCGGCTTACACGATCGAAATCTTCGATGGCACGGGCGAACTGCTGGCGGAGCGGCCGGCGGGCAGCCACAGCATCATCGGATCGCGCGACTGGCGCAGCATCCCCGAAGGACAGACGCGCGTCGTGACCATCGCGACGCTGAACAAAGTGGGCGACCCGCGGCGGGTCGCCATCACGCACGTGAAGCTGCCGCCCATGGAGCGCGAATACGGCATCCTGGTGAGCCGCTCGCTTTCGCCGCTATTGGGCGAACTGGCGGCGGACCGCTGGATTCTGCTGATCGCGGTGCCGCTGGGCGCGCTGGTAGCGGGCGCGGCCGGCTGGTTTCTGGCGCGCAAGAGCCTGGCGCCGGTGCTGGCCATGTCGCGGCAGGCGCATCGCATCGGCGTGGAGAACCTCGATGAGCGCCTGGCGGTGGAGAATCCGCGAGATGAATTGGGCCGCCTGGCGGGCACGTTCAACGAGCTGCTCTCGCGGCTGAGCGGAGCATTCCAGATCCAGCGCCGTTTCATGGCGGACGCTTCGCACGAACTGCGCACGCCCATTTCGGTGGTGCGCACGACCGCGGGCGTGATGCTCTCCAAGGAGCATCGCAGCGAAGAGGAGTACCGGGGAGCGGTGGCCATCATCGAAAGCCAGGCGCGGAGGCTGACCCGCATCGTGGAAGACATGCTGCGGCTGGCGCGCGCGGATTCCGGCCAGTTCGTGCTGCAGTCGCGGCCGTTTCAGATGGACGAGATGCTGCTGGAAAGCGTGCAGGCGGCGGTGGTCCTGGCCGGGCAGAAAGAGATCCGGGTAGCGATCGACGATATTCCGGAAGCGCCGTTCTTCGGCGATGAGGAGTTGCTGCGCCAAATGGTGATGAACCTTCTGGACAACGCCGTAAAATACACGCCGGAGCGCGGCCAGGTGCGGGTATCGCTGGAGCGGAGCAACGGCACGTACCGGGTACGCGTGGCCGACAACGGCAAGGGGATTCCCGCCGAGGCGCAGCCGCACATCTTCGACCGCTTCTTCCGCGTGGACCCGGGCCGCGCGCGCGCCGACGCCGGGTGGAATGCGGCGCAGGGCGCGGGTGCGGGGCTGGGGCTGGCGATTGCGCGCTGGATTGCGGAGATTCACGGCGGCACGCTCGATCTGGAGGCGTCCGGCCCCGGCGGGAGCACGTTTCTGGCAACTCTGCCGGCCGGGATCGCACCGCCGGGACCAAGCCGGCCGGCGGGGCCGGCCTGACCGTTTTCGGCGACTGCGGTCCCACAAGCGGACAGCAGGCACGGCTTCGAGTGGACGCCGGTACGGCCTTCCGGCGCGGCGATCTGGCACGGCGGATGCACTGACGGACGCATGCTCCGCGATATCCGTTTTGCGTTTCGCACGCTCCGGCAGAATCCGGGGTTTTCCCTGGTGACCATCGTTTCGCTGGCACTGGGAATCGGCGCCACTTCGGCGATTTTTGCCATGGCTGAAGCGCTGCTATTGCGGCCGCTGGCGGTGCCCGAAGCCTCACACATCATGGTGGTCGAGTCGCAGGTGCGCGGGGAAGGCGTTACCGGGATATTTTCGTCGATGGGCGTGTCTTACCCGGACTTCAAAGACATTCGCGAGAAGAGCAAATCGTTCTCCGGGGTGACGGAGTCGCTGTTCAGCACTTTCGGATTCGCGGCGGAGCGGGGCGCGCTCCCCAAGGCGCGATACGGCGAGATGGTGAGCGGCGATTTCTTCCGCGTGATGCGGGTGGCGCCGGCGCTGGGGCGCGATTTCCGCCCCGATGAAGACCTGGTTCCGGGTCGCGATGCGGTGGTGGTGCTGGGGCATGAATTGTGGAAGAACGAGTTCTCCTCCAGCCCGAATGTGGTGGGACGGACGATATTTCTGAACACGATTCCGTTCACGGTCATTGGAGTGGCGCCGGAAGGGTTCACCGGCTCGGACGCCCTGGTGCATTCCGCTCTGTTTGTTCCGATGGCGATGGAGCCTCGCATGGTGGCGGACCCGAAGCAGTCGGGTCTGGAGAACCGCAACATCCGCGACCTGACCGTCGAAGGCCGGCTCAAGCCGGGAGTGAGCTTCGCGCAAGCGGCAGCCGAAGTGCGCGGAATCGGCCAACAACTGGCGCTCGCGTATCCCGACACCAACCGCGCGTGCTCCCTGCTTTTGCAGACCTACCGCCAGGCGACGCTGGAGCAGGACAGTCTCGACGTGACGCTGATGAGCTTTCTGCTGGCGCTGGCCGTAGTGGTGCTCTTGATCGCCTGCGCGAACGTCATGAACCTGCTGCTGAGCCGCGCGCGGGCGCGTTCGCGGGAGATCGCGGTGCGGCTGGCGATCGGCGCCGGCCGCGTCCGCCTGGTGCGCCAGCTGTTGACGGAAAGCGCCCTCATCGCGCTGGCAGGCGGCACCCTGGGGCTGCTGGTGGCGCAGGCGGGTGTGGCGTTCTTTGCGCGGATCCCCATTCCGACCGACATTCCGGTGGTGCTCGATATGCGGCTGGACTCAGAAGTACTGCTGTTCGCGCTGATCGCTTCCGCCGCCAGCGCCCTGGTATTCGGATTGGCGCCCGCGCTGCAGAGCACCCGGCCGGACCTGGTGCCGGCGTTGAAATCGGGCCGCGCGGAAGGCGGCAAGCGACGCCGCTTCCTGGGCAGAAACGCGCTGGTGATCGGCCAGATCGCGGGCTCGCTGCTGCTCCTGGTGTTCGCGACGCAGGCGTATCGCGGGGCGTCGATTCTGCTTTCCTCGCCGCTCGGGTTCCGCACGGATCATCTGCTGATGGCGGGATTCAATCCGTCGCTGGCGCGCTACAAGCCGGACCAGACGCGGGCGTTCTACCAGCGCCTGCTGGAGCAGACCAGAGATCTCCACGGCGTGCGCGGCGCCGCGCTGGCACAGACGGTGCCGCTGATGCCGGGAAATCTCGGCAGCAGCCAGGTGATTCCGGAAGGCTACCACCTGCCTCCGGGCACACAGACGGTGAGCGTGCTTTCCGATGTCGTGAGCGACGCTTACTTCCGGACCGTGGGCATGCCGATTGTGCAGGGCCGGGAATTCCAGGTTACGGACCGGGCGGATTCGCCGCGGGTGGCGATTGTGAACGAACAGTTCGCGCGCAAGTATTTCCCCAACCGGAACGCGGTGGGCAAACGGCTGCGGCTGGATAGCGCATCGAGTCCGGAGGTGGAAATCGTGGGGGTGGCGAAGCAGAGCAGGTATGTGTTTCCGGCGGAACCGGTGTTCGAGTTTCTGTACCTGCCGTTGTCCCAGAATCCGCACGCATCCATGACCCTGATGCTGCACACGGCGGGGCCTTCGGGAAGCCTGGCCGAGCCGCTGCGCAACCTGGTGCGGTCGCTCGATGAGAGCCAGCCGATTATTACCATGCGCACCATGGAGGACTTCTACGAACAGCGGGCGCGCGGCACAATGCAGATTCTCATCGATACCATCGGCGGGCTGGGACTCCTGGGGCTAATGCTGGCACTGGTGGGCCTCTACGGGCTGATGGCATATTCGGTGGGGCTGCGGCAACGCGAAATCGGAATCCGCATGGCGATCGGAGCGGACCAGGGCGGGGTGCGGCGCATGATCCTCAAGCAGGGGATGACACTGGCCATCACCGGCTGCGGAATCGGCCTGGTACTGACGCTGTTCGCCGGCCGGCCGGCCACGGCGTTCATCGGCTCCTCGTATTTCTATCTGCCGCTGGTCGCGGTGATTTTCATCGCGATGCTGGCGGTGGCGGCTCTGAGCGCGTACTTCCCCGCCCGGCGGGCATCGCTGCTGGACCCGAACCGCATCCTGCGGCAGGAGTAGCCGTGAGGGTATTACGTTAACAGTACCGGTTAGCAATGTCGGGGGCGTGACGTTTACCCGGGCCGCCGCATCTCTTCCATTGTGATGTGGTTTTCCCTATTCCTTGGATTTCTGGGGCTCTCGGTGATGCTCGTTTGGCATGTCGAACGCCGGCCGCGGCGCTTTAAGACGCCGCCCGTCCTGAATCGGACGGGCAGCATCGAGGAGTGACGCGGCACTATCAGTTTCCGTTAGTCGGCTGAGCCGGCTCAGCGGGTAGCGAGACTCGATTCCAATCGGGCGGTTCCACCCCCAACAGATTGTGCACGAAATAGTCGTCCCGGTAGTGCTCGCTGTTCAGAATGCCGACCCCGTGATTCTGACCCGGGATGTACAGCATATCGAAATGCTTGTGTGCCTTGACCAGGGCATTGACCACCTGCAGCGAGGACGCCGGATCGACGTTGGTATCCATTTCGCCCACGATGATCAGCGCCTTGCCTTGCAGGCGGTAAGCATTATCGACGTTTGACGAGGCGGCGTACTGCGGGCCCAAAGGCCAGCCCATCCACTGCTCGTTCCACCAGAGTTTGTCCATGCGGTTGTCATGGCATCCGCTGTTGGTCACGGTTACCTTATAAAAGTCCGGATGGAAGAGGACGGCGCCGAGGGCGTTCTGGCCGCCGGCCGAAGTCCCGAAGATGCCGACGCGCGTGATGTCGTACCACGGATACTTCGCGGCTGCGGCTTTGTGCCAGAGGATGCGATCGGGGAAGCCGGCGTCGCCCAGATTCTTCCAGGCGACATCGTGGAACGCCTTGGAGCGGTTGCTGGTGCCCATGCCATCGATGTGCACCACGATGAAACCGAGTTCGGCGAGCGATTGATCGGAAGAGACGGCGCTGAAAGTTTTCGGCACGAAAGAGCCCTGCGGGCCGGCGTAGATGTTTTCGATGACCGGATACTTCTTGTGCGGATCGAAATTCGTGGGGCGGATAATGATGCCCCAGATATCGGTCTTGCCGTCGCGGCCCTTGGCCACGAAGACCTCGGGGAAGTGGAAGCCGGCGGCCAGCAGCGCGGAAGCATCGCCTTTGGCGAGATCCAGAGTCACTTTGCGGTCTTCGGTGCGGCGCAACTGCGCCACCGGCGGAAGATCGACGCGCTGCCAGGTATCGACATAATACTTACGGTCGGGGGAGAACTCCACCGTGTGGGTGCCATCGGCATCGGTGAATCGGGTCAGACCGGTGCCGTCGAAGTTGATGCGGCAGTATTGGACGAAGTAAGGATCCTGTCCGGGAATCATGCCGCCGGCTTCGAACCAGATCTGGCGCTTCGCGGTATCGACGTAATCGACATTGCGGACGAGCCAGTCCCCTGTGGTGATCTGATTTTTCACCTGGCCGGTGATGCCATCGTAGAGATAGAGGTGCTCCCAGCCATCGCGCTCGGAGGCCCAGATGATCTCCTTACCGTCGTTCACGTCGAAGCGGTATCGGCGCCCGGCGGAAAGTCCCGGCCCGAGCCGGTTGTAGTAGATGAACGTCTTACTCTGCTCGTCGATCAAAGTGCGCGCTTTTCCGGTTTCGGCATCGACTTCGATGACGCGGTACACCTGGTGCCCGCGCTGATTGTATTCGAAGGTGAAGGCGCGGCTGTCTTTCCACCAGACGGGCGTGGTGATGTCGAAGGGATTGGGGAACAGGGAGCGATCGATCTCGATTTCCTTTTTCGCGGCGACATCGAACAGGGCCGGGTAGGCGATATCGAGAGCATCGCCGGGCTTCTGGTAATGAATCGACATGTACTTCGGCTGTACCTGGTCCGTGGGAGAGGATTCGATGTAGTGCACTTCGCGGTCATAACCGGGGCGGGTATGATAGGCGACCAGTCTTTTGGAATCGGGCGACCAGGCGAGGGTGCGAAGCGTATAGTAATTGCCTTCGGAGCCGTCATAACTCAGCGGGAAACCCGGCTCATTGCTGCCTGCCTGCTTGAGAAAGACGTTGTAGTTTTCGATGTAGGCATCCCACTTGCCGTCAAAGGAGGCGCAGACCTCGGGCGCTTCGGCGGGAACCTGTCCGCCGATTTGGGAACCGACGCCGAGCCTGCCGCCGCCGTTGGCGTTGCCGCGTCCGCCGCGTCCGCCGCGTCCGCCGGCGGCTTGCGCGCGGTTCTGCGGGCGGGGAGCGCAGGGGCTGGCCTCGCGCTCGGGGGCAGGAAATCCGGCGGTGCCGCCCAGTTGCTGCTGCGGCGCGGGCGGTTGATACTCGAGGCCGTCGACGGGGTCGCCGCCCGGTCCTTCGGGATCGATCGTGGTGTCGTCGCTTTCGGGGCCGATGGCGGTATCGTCGACTTCGGGACCGCCGCCGCGCGCGCCGCGGCCGAAGCCGGAGTTCTGCGGAATGGCTCCGGCCTTGGAACACTTATAGTCGGTCAGATCGCACTTATAGAGGGAGCCGCCGGTGCCGAATTCGATGCTGCGTTCGCCATCGAGAAAGCGCAGGGGAGCGCTGGAGCCGCCGCCGAACGCCCCGCGTCCTCCACCGCCGCCTCGCCGTCCGCCGGCGGCGGGGGCAAAGGGGAGCGCCAGAGCCGTGTAGTGATGGCCGGTCGCTTCGGAGATGGCGACGGCCAGTTTCTCGTGGTCGAAGGCGAGTTTCTTGACACCGGCCTCGGCATCCACAAGCATGATTTCGGTGCCGCCTTTGACCGTGAGGGGGAACCAGAAGTGTTCGGAATTGGCGATCCAGGTCATGGATCCCGGAGTGTCCACCACCAGGCCGCGGGCTTTCGCCTGCAAACCGCGCGCCCGTTCATAATCCGCCAGCGTTCCCTGGGCCCACAGGCCGGAAGCGGCCGATAGGGTGAACATGGCGACTGCAATATAAGAAACCGTCGATCTGCGCATCTTGAAACTCATGGTCCCTCCACACTACTCCCCACGCGCCGCGTGCCGGGGGCTTGCGCCCCTGGTCGCGGGGACGAACACCCCTGCCCATCCGCCCCGGAGGCCGGGTCCAGAGAATTGAACTCAGGGTGAAACGCCTCGCAGTATATGCCACTGCGAAAGCGCTGTCAAGGGCCGGAGAAATTCTGATTAGCTATTGAAGAATCAAGACGATATGAGTAAGTTTGGAAAGGAGGTGGGGGAAGTGTTTAACCGTTTCACTGAAAGAACGGAGCGGCACGAGCAGGCGCGGAGTTGGCTGGACGGACAGTTGATAACGAATCCTAGAGTTTTCGAGCGCCCGCAGTCGCTGACCGCGGCGTGGCGTCATGTGGCAGAATCGCTTGACTGCGGATGCATCTGGGTGCCCGCTCCGGGGCCCGCTCATCGATCGATCCTCGCACGGTTGCCTGGCGGTCCCGGCGGTGGACCCAAGGGGACCCCGGGGAGCGGGACTAAAGGTTCCACGCAATCCGGCGCCATGCCCCACTCCGCCGAAACTGGAAAACGTCCCGTCTGTCCCCGGTTTAAAAGGTGGTTTGTTCGGTGCGGGCGATGATTTCGTTTTGCAGGGCTTCGGTGAGGTCGCAGAAATAATCGCTGTAGCCGGCGACGCGGACGATCAGGTCGCGGTGTTGTTCGGGCGCGGCCTGGGCGGCGCGGAGCGTGTCGGCGGTGACCACGTTGAACTGGATGTGGTGGCCATCGAGTTTGAAATAGGAACGGACCAGGTGGACCAGGTTATCGATGCCCTCCTGGCCTTCCACAACCTTGGGCGTGAATTTCTGGTTGAGTAACGTGCCGCCGGTGCGGGCATGGTCCATGCGGGCGGCGGACTGAATCACCGCGGTGGGGCCGAGGCGGTCGGCGCCCTGAGCGGGAGAGATGCCATCGGAGTGCGGCTCCCAGGCCTTGCGGCCGTCGGGCGTGGCGCCGGTTACGGAGCCGAAATAGACGTGGCAGGTAGTGGAAAGGTAATTCACGCGATAATTGCCGCCGCGCGTATTCGGACGGCCGTTGACGGCGTCGAAAAACATGTCGAATACCTGCGACAGCAGCGAATCGGCATAGGCATCGTCGTTGCCGTACTTGGGCGTCTTATTCCATAACATCAGGCGGGTCTTTTCATGGCCTTCGAAATTGGCGCGGAGGGCTTCGAGTAAGTCGCCCATCGCGATGTTACGACGATCGAAGACATGATACCTGATGGCGGAAAGGCTATCGGTGCAGGTTCCGGGCGCGACTCCCATCATGTAAGTAGTGTTATAGCGCGGGCCGCCGTCGTGATAGTCGCGGCCGTTGGCCATGCAGTCATCCACTAACAGAGAAAGATACGGCGCGGGCATCAGGCGGGCAAAGAGACGCTCGATGACGTTGTTGCCGCGAATTTTCACGTCCACGAGATACTGCAACTGTCTGCGAAAGGCAGTCATCACCTCTTCGAACGACTCGAAGTTGCGCGGATCGCCGGTTTCGATGCCGACTTTCCTTCCGGTGCGGGGATCGACACCGTTGTTGAGAGTAACTTCGAGGACTTTGGGCAGGTTGAAGTAACCGGTCAGGATATACGCCTCTTTGCCGAAGGCGCCGGTCTCGACGCAACCGGAAGTTCCGCCGGCGCGCGCGTCTTCGATTGACTTACCCTGGCGGAGGAGCTCTTCGACCACCATATCCGCATTGAAGATGGAGGGCTGTCCCCAGCCTTTGCGCACGATTTCCAGGCCGCGCTTCAGGAAGCGGTCGGGATTCTTCTTGCTGAGCTGGAGATTGGAAGAGGGCTGAAGCAGCCGCATTTCGTCGATGACTTCCAGCACCAGGTAGGAGAGATCGTTGACAGCGGAAGACCCATCCGGGTTGAGGCCGCCGGTGTTGATGTTGCAGAAGTCGGTGTACGTTCCGCTCTCGGCGGCGGTCACTCCCACTTTCGGCGGCGCAGGCTGGTTGTTGAACTTGACCCAAAAGCACTGGAGCAGTTCGCGCGCCTGTTCGCGGGTGAGGTCGCCGCGATCGAGATCGCGCTGGTAGAAGGGGTAGAGGTGCTGGTCGAGATGACCGGGGTTAAAGGAATCCCAGCCGTTCAGCTCGGTGATGACGCTGAGGTGGGTGAACCAGTAAGCCTGTAAGGCCTCGCGGAACGTTCGCGGCGCGTGCGCGGGCACATGGCGGCAGACGGCGGCGATCTCTTCCAGTTCGGCTTTGCGGCGGGGATCGGCTTCGGAGGCGGCCAGGGCTTCGGCCTTTTCGGCGTGGCGTTCGGCGAAGCGGATCACGGCTCCGGCGGCCACGCTCATGGCGCGAAGCTCCTGTTCTTTGTCGTAGGCCCGCGGATCGCCGAAGAAATCGAGGCGCGCGATGGTCTCATCAATTTCGCTCTGCAACTGGAGAAGGCCTTTGCGATAGATGATGTCGCCAAGAACGGTGTGGCCGGGCGCGCGCTGCTCCATGAACTCGGTGAAGATGCCGGATTCGTAGGCGGTCTTCCACTCCGGCGTCATTTCGGCGAAGATGCGGTCGCGCATGCTGTGGCCTTGCCAGAAGGGGATGACTTCGTCGCGCTGGATGCGGCTTGCCTCGTCATCCACGCAGTAAGAGATCTTGGCGCGCGTGTGGAGGATCTCGAAATCCTTCATCGAGTGGCAGCAAAGCTCGGGATACGTGGGAGTGGCTTTGGGCCGGGGGCCGCGTTCGCCGACGATCAGTTCCTCGGGGCCGATATAAATGGTGCGGTGCTCGTAGATATAAGCGAGCGAGCCGGCGCGCAACAGGGGCGGCGAGAGGGGCCCGGCCTGGCGATAGAAATCCGTGAGCAGCTTCGCGCGTTCCAGCGAAACCGAGGGCCGGGCGTCCAAGCTGGCTTGCCGCAGCCGTTGCACTCTTTCCGTCATGGTCAACCTCCAACGGTCGCATTCAGACCGGCCCGCGCGAGTTCGTCACGAAAGCGGACGAGATCGGCCGCGGCGGGCTGCGGCGTGCCGTCCATCCTGTAAGGAATTGCCAGCCGCCGGTACTTGGCGGCGCCGATGTGGTGGTAGGGCAGTAACTCGACCGATTGCGGACGGACTTGCCGCAGAAGCGCGGCGAAATCGCCGATATCCGTGTCACTATCGTTGACGCCGGGAACAACGGGAATGCGAACCGCGGCGGGGCGATCGTGCGCCACCAGGTCGCGCAGGTTGGCGAGGATGGGTTCGTTGGACACTCCCGTGTACCGGCGATGCTTTTCCGGGTTCACCAGTTTGAGATCGAAGAGCACGAGGTCCGCCAGCCAGGCCACACGACGAAAGGTGTCGCGCTGGGCGAAGCCGCAGGTTTCGATGGCGGTGCGGATGCCGCGGCTGCGGCACGCCTCGAGGAGGGCGGAGGCGAAGACCGGCTGAGCGACGGGCTCACCGCCGGAAAGCGTCACGCCGCCGCCGGAATCGTCGAAGAAAACGACGTCTTTTTCGATCTCGGCAATGAGTTCGTCGAGGCCATACCGCTTCCCGACGATCTGGCGCGCTTCGGCCATGCAGATCTCGGCGCAGGTGCCGCACAGCGTGCAGGCGTCGGAGGTGCGGACGACGCCGTCGGACTGGCTGATGGCGCCTTGCGGGCAGGCGGCGGCGCAATCCAGGCAGTGGCGGCAGCGTTCCTCGAGGTAAAGGCGGTCCGGGAGAAAACTCTGACTTTCCGGGTTGTGGCACCACGAGCAGGAAAGCGGGCAGCCTTTGAAGAAAACGCTGGTGCGAATGCCGGGGCCATCGTGCGTGGCGAAGCGCATGATGTTGAAAATGAGACCGGCAGTCTGTGTTTCAGTCAATCGGACCTTCTAGACCTTAATTATATTACAGAGACATTTGTACTTCACACAAAAATGCCGGGACGGAGTTTCCGTCCCGGCAATCCTGCTTCGACAGGGCACCGGCGGCAAGAGCGCCGGCGGCCGGCCGCACTAGAATTCGATGTTGGCTCGAATCTCGAGACGGCGGTACGTGGTGATGGTACCGGTGGTCTGTCCGATCGTCAGGCTCTGCGCCCCCAACCCGCCCAGCCCGAAGGCCGGGTGATTGAACACGTTGAGGAACTGGAACTGCAGGTTGCCGCGGATGGATTCGCGGATCGGGATGAACTTGTTGAGCGACATATCGTCGTTGAACCAGTGCGGCCCGTAAATGTAGGGATTGGCGCCGATGATGCCGGGCGTAGTGTTTGCCACGTACGCCGAGGAGGCGTTCCACCCACCGTTGGGAGCCAGGAGGGCGGGGTTGATGGTGGTCACCCACGGGCTACCGCCGCGCCACACGCCGACCGCGTTCTGGATGGTCTTCCCGGTGACGCCAGGCGCGAAGAGAACGCCGCCGTCGGCGCTGCCGTTGAAAGTAGAGTAACCGCCCGTGAGCTGTGCCGGCGGACCACTCTGCATGATCAGGATTGTGCCCAGAGTCCAGCCCCCAAGGACTTCATCCGCCAGCTTGTTGCCGGAAAGGAATCTCTTGCCTTTGCCGAACGGCAGATCGTAAGTGCCGCTGGCGTGCAGGACATTGCGGATGTCATAGGTGCTCGGCCGATAGCTCAGTTGGTCATTCCGCAGCGTCAGGAAGGAACCGCCGGCGTTCGCCTGGTAGCCGTTGACCGCTCCCAGGACCAACGAATGCGCCAGCGTGTAGTTCACGTTGAACTCCATGCCATGGTTGTATCTCTGGCGGAATTCGATTTGCAGCGAATTGTAGTTGGAATTGCCCATCGAATCCAGGTAATTCAATGAGCTGGTGGTGTACGGATTGACATCCCAGAAGTTGATCGGGTAGGCCGTACCGGCGCCGCCAATGCCGCGGCTGGCGCACGGAGCGAACTTCGCGCCGAACATATTGCAGACGTAACTCTGGGTGTGCGCCAGCGAGTTGGCCACCGTTCCGGCCGCGCCGGCTTCCAGATTCGTGGTGAACTGGTTATAGAGCGAACCGGTGGTGGTGCCAAACGCCGCCGCGAAGATCGGAAGCGGCACCTGTCCGGCCAGGCCCTGGTTGGCGAAACTGGTCGTTTTGAGCGACATGCCGGGGACCAGTTGAGACGCCGAAATCCCGTTGGCGATGGCCAGGTTGTTCTGCGCGTTCTTGAATTCCTGGAGGAAGCCGTTTTCGAAAATGTTGGTCTCGTCCAGGTTCCTGCTGAACCACCCGAAATGGGACTCGTTGCCGACGTAACGAACCTCGAGCGCGCTGGATTTGCCGATTTGCCGTTCAATCCCGACATTCCACTGCTCCACGTACGGCTGGCGAATGTTCGGGTTCATGGCAAAGAAGGAGCTGTTAAACGTCAGGGTCGACGCCGGAAGCGTCGGCGCCCAGGAGGTGGGGAACAACGCATACTGCGGCAGCGCCTGGCCGAGCGTGAGCGACCCGGGCTGGTAGGTTCCGACCGCCCCCGAAGTATCGGCCGTCAGGCTGCCCTGCTGGAAGAAGAATGCGCCGGAGTTGGAAGCGAACGCCCAGAAATTCTGCGCGCCTTCCTGGTAGTTGCGGAGCGACCAGCCGGAGCGGATCACGGTGTTGCCGCTGGGGAAGATTTTGGCGAGCCAGCCGCTGGTTTTGGGGCTCCAGGCCAGCGCGGCCGCCGGTTCCGGATTCACCAGCGAACTATTGTATGCGTGTACCTTGGCCGTAAACATGGGGTTCTGCACGCCGCCCAGGTTACCGGGCTGGAAGATGGCGCCCACGGGAGTCGGTCCCCAGAAGTCCGCTACGGAGGCGGGGCTGCTGTATCCGCCGTTGATATCGTGATCGTCGCCCACGAGGTCCCAGCGAAGTCCGAAGTTCAAGGTCAGGTTGGAAGTGACGCGCCAGCGGTCCTGCGCGAAGATATTCCCCGCCTGGATGGCTTCATCGAGGTTGTACGCGCCATACGGCAGGTACGTACCGGTCTTCGGATTGAGCGGACGGCCGCCGCCGCCGATATTCACACCCGAGACCCGGCCTACCAGGGTGGCGTACAGCGCGCTCGCGCTGCTCTGCTGCGCGGTGGTCAGACCGGCAGCGGCCCAGGCAGCGGTCAAAGCCGGGGCAATCGGATCGTTGCTGGTGATTCCCAGGGCGGTAATCGGATAGCCGCCTGCGCCGTTCCAGTAGTGATCCTGTTCATGCCACCAGCCGCCGCCCATGACGATGGTGTGGTTACCCTTCTGCCAGTTCAGGTTGTCCGTCCAGCTCAACATCGGGTAGTACGATGAAATCGCCTGCCGCGGGTAGATGCTGCTGTTATAAACGCTGGTTCCGTAACCCCATGCTTGCGGAAAGATCTTGGAATCGTCGAGGCCGAGGTTTTCGGGATCGAAGATCGTGTACTGGTACATGTAGCCGCCGTGCCACTGGTTGATGAGTGTGGGCTTGATCGTGTAATCGAACCCGAAACCGGCGATCTTGTCGTTGGCATGGTAGGACGTGTTATCGACCGTATCGATGCCGCCGGGGAAAGTCGGAGCGTAGGTGTGCGGACTGATCTGCTTCGTCTGGGTGTAAGAAACGCTGAGCCGGATTTTGTCCGTGGCGTTGTAGTCAAACCGGAGGGCGGGATAGTAAGTGGTGGTCGGCGCGGGATACACCCACCCGAGCGACTGGATGTTGGGATCGGCGGTCGTCGAAAGAGCGCCCTGCCCCAGGACACCGTTGATCTGCTGGAACTGAGCGGCGATGGCGGGATTGACGGCTCCCGGTCCGCCCGCCGCCTGTCCGGCTTGCAACACGTTAATGCTTTGAATGCTGCCGTTGGAGGCCTTGTACTGGAAGATTCCCGACTGCGCCGTGGAGGTGAGAACGTTGGCGCTGGTTTGCGAGGTGCCGGGCCGCTTCGATTCGGCATAGGTGCCGAAGAAGAAGAGCTTGTTCTTCAAGATCGGTCCGCCGATGCTGCCGCCGAAATCGTTCAGGTTCACGACCGCGCGCGGCAGGCCGCGCGCATTGTTGGACCACGAGTTGGCATTCAGGTCCGTGTTCTGGAAATCTTCGAAGACCCGGCCGTGGAAGGCGTTGGAGCCGCGCCGAGTCACGATGCTGATCTTCATGGCCGCGGTGCCGTTGCCGCTCAGGTCGAGCTGTGCGGTCTGGATGGTCATTTCGGCAACGTCTTCAATTCGCGGCTGTACAACCGAGGTTCCGTAAGTGAATCCGCCGCTGCGGAAGCGGTTGCTGATGGCTTGGGTACCGTCGAAATCGGCGCTGACGATGGCGCCGCCGGGCATGTTGTCCCAGGTGCCGCCCGTGCTGCCGGGCGAGGTTGAAGTCCAGCCGGGAACCAGGAAGGCCAGGGCGAACATATTGCGGCCCTGGAGAGGCAGGTTCACCACCTGCTTGGTATCGATGGTGTCGGCGATGACGCTGGCGTCGGGTTCCACCACCGGCACGGCATCGGCGGTCACGGTCACCGTATCAGTAGGCTGGCCGACCTTGAGGGTCACCGGCACGTTGGTCTGGCGGGAGGTCTGCACCTGCACCGAAGCAAAAACTTCCGTCTGGAAGCCGGAAGCGGTGACGGTGAGCGCGTAGGTGCCGAAGGTGAGGTCGGGAAAAGTGTAGGTGCCGGTTGCGTTGGTGGTCGCCTTGCGAACGATGTTGGTCGAGAGATCTTTGATTTCGAGGCTGGCGTTCGGCACGGCTGCACCGGACGGATCGAGGACGGTCACAACGACCTGTCCAAACGTAGTCGTCTGCGCCAAAGCCGGCGCGACACCCAGCCCCAGGCAAAGCACTGCCAAAGCCAGGATATAGATTCCAAATCTTTTCGAGTACCCCATGCTACCTCCCTCCTTTTCGTCATCGAACACGGACGACGCAGCAGCCGAACCGGACCGGATCGGTGCACCCCTTCCGCCTGCCGTGGGTTTCGAATACCCGCAGCACCAAATTATTCACGTACTCAGAATTTCGCCCTGAAACAGAACTTTTATGTTGTCATGAGAAATGTAAGCGATACCAACGCACTTGTCAAGGGGTTCCTGCCGATTGTTTAAGCGATTCACCGCGAAGACTCCGTTAAGACTTGTAAGCGCTGACGACTAGCGCGGGTTCGCCGTCATGTGCGCGCGGTGGCCGGTGACGTTCTCGAAGTAGTCCATCCAGCGCAGGCGGATGCCGCTGACGCGTTCGATCAATTCCTTGCTCGGTTTGTTGCCGTGCTCGACGACCATCACCATGCCGGTGTTGAAGGTCTTCTGCGAGTGATCCACGTCGGGCAGGCGGGGGCCTTCGGCCGCGATGACATCCTGAATCGTCACCTTGGTACGGTCGGCTTTGAAGATAGGGTGCCCGTTGGCGTCTCTTCCGACCGGCTGCAGGTGGCGCAGAATGAAGAAATCGGGGACTTCGGAGGGGGCGAGCAGCCCCATGAGGTAGAGATCGAGATAGGAATAGCCGGTGGCGGGGACGTAGTAGTCGTCATCCAGTTGGGTGAAGGTGCCGTCAAGATTGTCCTGCCACACGCCGCCTCCCATGGCGGAAGCTTCGGTAGGCCGCTGATAAGGGAACGGCACGGGCGCTTGCAGGCCGCGGTCCCAATGGGTGGGGCCGAGCGGAAAGGTTTCGTTGCCGACCTTGGCGGAGACAAATGCCGCCCAGCGATGGCCCATCTCATGGCCGATCTGGGACATGGCGTAATCGTAAGGAGGGATCTTGCCGTTGGTGGTGCGCAGGGTGAGTTCGTGCTCGTAGCCGAGAACATCGTGGGTGTTGTGGTCGGTAATTCCCGCGGGTGGGTATTCCTGCATCTGGTTGGAGCCGACGTACACGGGCTGGATGAACTGCCACTGGAAGCGGCCCTGCGAGCAGTAGCTTTCGAGGCCGTGCTGCTGCGCGCCGATGCCGGTAACGGCGCCGCCGGACGGTCCGCCGCCGAGAGGGCCGTTGCTGGGCGTTCCGGCCTCCTGGTTGTCGACGCGGAAATCGGAGTAGTAAGCCAGCATGTCGAACTTGTCGCCGAGCGCCTGAATGACGCTGCAGGTGAGATCGCGGGCATTGGGAAGCGCCAGATAGTGAAACGCTTCATAGGCCACGGCGTACGGGCCATCGCGGCGCTCCGCTTTGGAGAGATCGAGTTCGGGGCTTTGAATGCCGGAGAGTTTGATGGTCTGAGGAGGCAGATGCGCGGCTTCGCCTTCGGCCTGTGGACCGGAGGCGCCGGCATCGATGGTGATGCGGTCGCCATCATGGAAGGCCGCGGGCAGCGTTCCCTCGATCGAGATGGTATTGCCGTTGACGGTGACCTCAGGCGAGACGCCCTCGCCGATGGCGGTATAGCGCGGACCGCCGCGACCACCGCGGCCTGCGAATCCGCCGCCGTGGATGGTCCAGACGAGTTCGGGAAGCGGCGGGTGCGCCAGGGAAACGCGGTAGGAGATGCCGTTCATGGCCGCATCGCCCTGCGGCACGATCGGGCCGCGGGTCTCGAAGGTGACTTTCAGGAAGAGATCGTTGACTGCGGCGAGTTTGACGCTGCGGAGATCGAGATTGGCGGGTGCCGCGGCCACGGATTTGCCGGCGAGAGTAGCGATTTCCTTTTCCGGCCCCGGCGTTGGCACGGGATAAATACCGACGATGGCGTCCTTGGCGGCCACTTTGTCGTAGGACATGTCGATGGACCCGTCTTTGTGCAGGACGGCCTGGAAGCGGTTGACGGTCGGGACCCACGTGAAATCCTGAATGCCGCCTACCGGTTCGGTGAGGCTCCAGGTCACGACCGCGCGGTCATCGAGTTCCTTGAGATAGCGGGCGCCGGACATACGCGGCTTGAAGAATACGCAGATGGCGGGAACGGTATCGATGAGCTTGCCCGCGGCATCCTGCAACTGGTCAAACCGCTGGACGGAAACACCGCCGCCGCGGCCGCCGCGCCCTCCGCGCCCTCCGCGGCCACCACGGCCGGCGCCGGAAGGCTCACCAAAGGCGATGGAACCGGTGACGCCCACGGAGAAGGAGTTCCAGTCCTTGCCGGAAAACGGAAATGTAAATTTGTGTAAATTCACTTCGGGGGAATCCATTTCGGATCCGAATTCGGAGTCCCACTGGAGCGGCAGGGTCTCGACACGGTAGCGCGTGCCATCGGGAGTGAAGCGGACGGTGCGGCCGACAAGGTCGAACATGTTGGCCTTGCCGAGTGCGCCTTCATCCAGCGTAAGCAGGATCAGGTTGCCTTGGACGGTGGCTTTGCCGATGGAATGGCCCGGAGCCTGCCGCCCCTGCGCGGCCGCGGGAAGAACTCCGAACATGGCCGCGAGCGCGGCCTCGAGGAACCACTTGCTGCTTTTCATTTTGGTCTCTTTCGAATCCCCAGGTAGACTACGGCGCCGATCACGACGATGATCAGTCCCGGCCAGGTGGTCGAGGCGCGGTATGCGAACAGCAGAATCAGAACGGTGGACGCGCCCAGAATATAGAGCGCCGGCACGACCGGGTAGCCGATGACTTTGTACGGGCGTTCGGCATCCGGCCGCGTGTAGCGCAGACGGAAGACGCCGGCGATGGTCAGGATGTAAAACAGCAGCGCGGCCGAGATCACGTAGTCGAGCAGGTTGCTGTAGAGATTGCCGTATTGGCCGGTGGCGGAATCGTAGGTGCGCGGCAGGACGAGCACGGCGGCCCAGATGCCTTGCACCACGAGCGACCATCCGGGAACGCGCGCGCGGTTGAGTTCGCCCGCCTGGCGGAAGAAGAGGCCGTCCCGCGCCATGGCGTAATAGGCGCGCGCACCGGCCAGCACCAGGCTGTTGACGCAGCCGAAGGTCGAGATCATGATCGCGATGGCCATGAGGAGCGGGCCGTAGCCGGGAAAGATGGCCTGGAGCATGGCGGTGGCTACGCGATCGGCGGGAGCATGCTGGATGGCGGGAAGCGGCAGCACCACCAGGTAGGCGATGTTGGCCAGGAGGTAGAGCACCATGACGGAGGTGACGCCCAGCGCCATGGCCATAGGCAGGTTGCGGCGGGGATTGCGCACTTCGCCGGCGATGATGGTGACATCGTGCCAGGAATCGGCCGAGAACATAGATCCCGACTGCGCCACGCACAATGCCACGATGAGCCCGAAAACGCTGGCGGCGGCGACACCCAAAGCCGGATCGTACGCGTTCAGCCTGAAGGCATCGGAGAAGTTGGCGTGGACGGCGGTAGAGTTCCATCCCAGAAACAGGCCGGCGAGAATCAGGGCGGCCAGGGCAATGGTCTTGGCGCTGCTGAAGAGGTTCTGGACGATCTTTCCGTATTCGAGGCCGCGGGTGTTGGTCCAGGTGAGCAGAGCGATCACCGCGATGGCGACCACCTGCGCGGTGGAAAGCGAGATGGCGTAGCCGGAAGAGATGTGCACCGGCGGAATGAGATAGCGGGATTCGGAAACCGGCGGAAAGACGATGGAGAGGAAGCGCGCGAAGGCCACCGCGACGGCCGCGATGGTGCCGGTCTGAATGACGCTAAAGAGCGTCCAGCCGTAGAGAAAGCCCCACAACGGCGAGAAGGCTTCGCGCAGGTAGACGTACATGCCGCCGGCCTGCGGCATCATGGACGCCAGTTCGCCATAGGAGAGCGCGGCCGCCAGGGTGAGGAGGCCGGTCAGCACCCAGGCCATGAGCATCCAGCCGGGGCTGTTGATGAGGCGCGACATGTCGGCGGTGACGATGAAGATGCCGGAGCCGATCATGACCCCGATCACCACCATGGTGGCGTCGAAGAGATTGAGGCCGCGGACGAAGCCCTCGTCGGTTTTGGGGATGGATGCGGATTGACTCATGAGTGGCCCATTGTCACGCAAACCGGCCCACGATTTCAAACTGCGAGGCCGCGGAGGTGGAGACGATGACGGTATCGTTGTGCGTGCCGCCGATGGTGGCGGGGCGGCCGTTGACGGTGGCGCTCTGCAGGCGGTTCTGCGCCGGCAGGCGCATTTTGACGTACAGCTCCTTCGGCGCGCCGGCATGAGCGAGCGTGACGTTCGCGGCCACCCGTTTGTTTGCCGGCTGGCAAGCCATGTGGAAATCGACGCGGCCCCAGCGCGTGGGCGCCTGCAGGATGCCGATGGGATACCCGGACGCCACCCACTGTCGCGGCAGCCCCCTGCCGAGGTAGAGGCGGTCTTCGTCGGAATCTTCGAGCGCCAGCATCCAGCGCACCAGGATGGGCACGGTCTGCTGAGCGGGGATGCAGAAGATGGCGGTGCCGCCGGTGATGCCGGAAACTTCGCCGGCGGTCCAGGTGCCGGGCGTGTGGTCGTGGTAGCGGTGGGCGTAGAGAAACAGCAAAAACTCTTCGATGCGATCGAGGCGCAGCAGGGCCTGTGCGTAGCCGTAGGAGATGAATCCCAGAATATCGCGGCCGTTGGGGCGCGGGCGGCCGACGTTGGCCACGACCCCCATGGTGGTGGCCCCGTAGGCGCGCATGGTATCGATGGTGAGGGCCGCCAGGCGCGCCGGCAGAATATCGGCATGCAGCAGTTCGGTGTATGGGCGGTGCGGCCATTGCTGCGGGCTGGGGCGCTCGGTGGCCATGGATTCGCGGAAGGTGAGTTTGGCTCCGGGCAGCAGCGGCACGTAGGGCGGGTTCATCTCGCGCTTTGTGTTCCGGTCGACGCTTACCACCACCGCGTTGCGCAGGAGATTGGCGTGGTGCGACCACTCGTCGGAGCGCATGGCGGAGGCGGGAATCGCCGCGACGCGGTTCACCAGCGGCCAGGCTTGCCCGAGATCCGCGAGCCCGCGCGCGGCGAACGCGCTGTTGGCGTAGTAGGGCTGCCACCAGGTGGCGGGCTCGGCGGCGAGGCAGGAGTCCGACTCGCTCCAGCCGGCGATCAATCCGTAGCCGGGGTGGTCCACGGGCAGGCGCAGGCTCTGTTCGTGCATGGCGATCAGCATGCCGGCCGTGGCTTCGATCTTGGCGTGGTGCCTGGCAAGCAGAGCGGCATCGCGCGTGTAGTAGAAGTATCGCGCCAGGAGCGCGAGGGTCATGCCGAACTGCGCGGTTTCGGGGCCGCGCATGTTGACCATGCCGCGGGAATCGACGAAATCGGTGAAGTAGTTGTCGATGATGCGGTGTGCTTCGTCAAACCGGCCCCATTCGAGATTGGCCGTGACCGCCATGGTGAAGATGTCCTGGAAGCCGTCGTATTCGGAGCCGTAGTAGTCGCGGTCCACGGCGCCGTACTTGGGATAGACGCCTCCGGGCCGCACCATCAGTTCCTTGGCGAAGCCGTGCTTGGAGAAATCGACCCACTGGGCATCCGGCAGCGCGGCGGCCGAAAAATCCACCAACTGGCGGTCCCAGTAATCGGCGAAAACGAGCAGGGCGCGATAGAACTCAGGAGGCTCCGGGTCGAGGCGCGCGGGCGGATAGGCGGGATAGCTGTGGCCGTAGACGACCTTGACGACTTTGCCGTTTTCGATGCGGGCGGTGCGATGCCAGGTCTGCACGATGAAGCGATCGTGCGCTTCTACGTCGCCCAAGATGATGGCTTCGATGTAGGCGGTATCGGAAACGGGGAAGACTTTGCGGATGGCCGGCATCCATCCTCCCAGCATGCCTTCGTAGCGCTTCTCCAACATCTGGGGACCGCGCAGTTCGGGGAAATATTGCACGGGGTGATAGGTGCGGGTGTTGCCGCCGGGGAAGACGGGCATAGTATCGGAGCATTCCTTCGTGCCCACGATGGCGTTCCATGCCGGACGTGCGGCGGCGAAGTTGCGGGAGCCGAGCGGCGGAGCGGCCAGGCGGACGCGTTCGGGGTCGGGGTCGCCGTGCTCGAGGAGTTTTTCGGCGAGCAGATCGTGGCCGGAAGTGCCGATTTCGTTGAGGCTCAGCCCGAGGTAGGGCGGATCGGCTTCGGAGAATGCGGCTTCGGCGCTCTTATTGAGAACGCGGCGGTTGCCGCGCGAGGAGACGAAGGTAATGGCGCTGCCGCGGACGGCGTGGGTTTCATAGACTTTCCAGGTAGCGTTGTCATAGGAGAACTCGCAGATGGGCGTCTGGCCCTCAGGCTGCGGCGCGGCCTGCGGTTCCGGCGGTTCGGCCGCCCTCGATTCGGTGATTGCGCCTGCCAGCGCGAGGCCCTGCAGGAATTGCCGGCGATCCATGATTCGATTCCCTCCCGAATGATAGCGCTACCATTTTGCGGTCAGAGTTATTCTAAACCGTTCCTGGCGGCGACGCGACTATTCTAAACCTTCCTGGTGGCGGAGCGGGCGAAAAGAGCCGCTCCCTCCGGTCGCGGCTCTGCGGGCAGGGGAGCGGTGATGTCTGACGCGCGGGAAGGGAGAGCAGTTGTTCGCCCCGGGCAATTTCGGACTATAATAGCTTCGACCATGAAAGCGATTGCAGGATTCCTGCTGCTGGCCCTCGCCGCCCAGGCCCAGGAAAAGCGCGACTACCCGGTCAAGCCGGTTCCCTTCACCGCGGTTCACTTTGACGATGGTTTCTGGGCGCCGCGCATCGAAGTCAATCGCACGGTAACCATCCCGCTGGCATTCGAGAAAGACCAGGAGACCGGCCGCATCGATAACTTCGTCCGCGCGGCCGAGGCGCTCCGCGGCGAACCGCCGGCCAATCGGCGGCCGCCGGGATATCCGTTCGACGATACGGATGTCTACAAGGTGATCGAAGGCGCGTCCTACACACTGAGCGTTCACCCTGACCCGAAGCTGGAAGCATACCTCGACGGCCTGATCTCGAAAATCGGGGCCGCGCAGGAGCCGGACGGCTATCTGTACACCGCGCGCACCATCGATCCGCTGCATCCGCATGTGTGGAGCGGCAGCCAGCGATGGGTGCTGGAGGGCGTGAACAGCCACGAACTGTACGATCTCGGCCATCTCTACGAAGCGGCCGTGGCGCACTATCAGGCCACGGGGAAGCGCAACCTGCTGGATATCGCGCTCAAGAGCGCGAACCTGCTGTGCAACACGTTCGGTCCCGGAAAACGGGCCATCTGGCCGGGACACCAGATCGTGGAGATGGGGCTGGTGAAACTGTACCGGGTGACCGGCGATGAGCGCTATCTGGATCTGGCGAAGTTCATGCTCGATTCGCGCGGGCCCAACAACAGCGAGGAAGGCGCCGGCAATCCGTACGTGGAGGCGGATAAACCGGTGATCGATCAGACTACGGCGACGACGGGCGGCCACGCAGTGCGCGCCGTGTACATGTATTCCGGGATGGCGGACGTAGCGGCGCTCACCGGCGACGATGCCTACGTCAATGCGCTCGACAAGATCTGGGAAAACGTGGCGGGCCGGAAACTGCACATTACCGGCGGAATCGGAGCACGCGCGGCGGGCGAATCCTTCGGCGCGGATTACGAACTGCCCAACATGAGCGCGTACAACGAAACCTGCGCCGCGGTGGGCAACGATTTCTGGAACGAGCGGCTGTTCCTGCTGCACGCCGACGCGAAATATATCGACGTCATGGAGCGGACGCTCTATAACGGGCTGATCTCCGGGGTGGCGCTCGACGGGAAAACGTTCTTCTACCAGAATCCGCTGGAGGCCACGGGACTGGCGGGGAAAGACCAGCGCAGCCCGTGGTTCAACGTGGCGTGCTGCCCGGGAAACATCACGCGCTTCATGGCGTCGGTGCCGGGCTACGTGTATGCACAGCGCGGGGACGCGATCTGGGTCAACCTGTTCGTAGCCAGCGCCGGCGAGATCAAGCTGGATGACGGCCGGACGGTGAAGATGGTGCAGGAGACGCGCTATCCGTGGGATGGCGCGGTGAAGATGACGGTGGATCCGGGCCAGCCGGCGCCGCTGACGGTTCGGGTGCGCATTCCCGGGTGGGCGAGAAACGAGCCGGTAGCCTCGGACCTGTACCGCTTCGAGGACAAATCATCATTGGCTCCCACGCTTAAGGTCAACGGCAAAGCGGTGAAACCGGCGATCGAGAAGGGCTATGTCGCGTTGACCCGCACCTGGAAAAAAGGCGACACCATCGAGTTGAACCTGCCGATGCCGGTGCGGCGCGTGCTGGCGAACGGGAACGTCGTATCCGATCGCGGCCGCGTGGCGATCCAGCGCGGACCCATTGTATATACGGCGGAGTGGGTGGACAATCCGCACGGCGAAGTGCGCAACCTGATGCTTCCCGACTCAGCCCGAATGACGGCGGAGTATCGCCCGACGCTGTTGAAAGGCGTGGAAGTGATCACCGGCAAGGGCGAAGCTCTGGCCTACGATGCGCAAGGCAAGGTCACGAAGACGGAAGAGCAGTTCACGTTGATTCCGTATTATGCGTGGGCGAATCGCGGCCGCGGGCAGATGATGGTGTGGCTGCCCGACAGCGAAGGCTCGGCGCGGCCGCAACCGTTTCCGACGCTTGCCACGACGGCGAAAATCACGGTCTCCGGAAAGCCGCAGCACAATCCCGAAGCCATTCACGATGGCGAAATCCCGGCATCCTCGAGCGACGCGAGCTCTTACTTCGACTGGTGGCCGAAGCTCGGCGGGCAGGAGTGGGTGGCTTACACATTCGACAAGGCGGCCACGGTTTCCGAGTGCCGGCTCTACTGGTTCGACGATACGGGCCACGGAGCGGTGCGCGTGCCGGCGTCCTGGCGCATTCTCTACAAAGACGGCGACGAGTGGAAGCCTGTCCAGGCCAGCGGACCTTACGGCGTCGAGAAGGACCGCTTCAACAGAGTGAGTTTTCAACCGGTGACGACCACCAGCCTGCGGGTGGAAGTGACCATGCAGCCGAACTTTTCCGTGGGCATTCAGAAGTGGACAGTAAAATAAGAGTAGCCACCTCACGCGAGGGAATCAATGACTGAACCAACGAAATCCGTGCGCCTGAGCAGGCGCAATTTTGCCACCGTATTAGGCGCCGGCAGTGTTGCCGCTCCCGCGCTCCTGGCACAACAGGCGGCGCCGCAGACGCCCGCACCTCCTCCCAATCCGAATACCGCATTGCGGCGCTTTGGCCCACCGCCCGAGGTGCCGCCGTTCGAAGGCGCCATCGAGTTCACCCGCAAGGACGTCCCCGCCAAGGTGCAGCCGTTCGCTATGACCGAGGTCAAGCTGCTGCCCAGCATTTTCACCGAAGCGACGGAATGGAACAGCGACTACATGGGACGGCTGGGCGCCGACCGCCTGCTCTACAACTTCCGCGCGAATGCCGGGATTTCGGTAGGCGATGCGAAGCCGCTGGGCGGATGGGAAGCTCCCGCGGACGGCAAGCGCGGCACCGAACTGCGCGGCCACTTCACGGGCCATTTTCTTTCGGCCAGCGCGCAACTGGCCGCGAACGGCGATAAGGACGCGAAGACCAAAGCCGACTATATGGTGGACGAACTGGCCAAGTGCCAGCAGAAGCTGGGCGGCGGCTACCTGAGCGCCTTCCCCACCGAGCTGTTCGACCGCCTGGATGCGCTCTCGGGCAAGCCGCGCAAGATCGATCCGGCCACGGGACGTCCCGATCCCAACGCGCCGGCGCTTCCCTGGGCGCCCTTCTACACCATCCACAAGATCATGGCCGGGCTGTTCGACATGCATCAGCTCACCGGCAACAAGCAGGCGCTGCAGGTGGTCGAGAACATGGCGGACTGGGCCGATAACTGGACCGCCTCGAAGACCGAAGAGCACATGCAGCAGATCCTGGGCGATGAATACGGCGGCATGGGAGAGGTGCTCTACAACCTCTCGGCGGCAACCAACAACGACAAATGGGCGCGCACCGGCGACCGCTTCGTGAAAAAGTGGTTCTACAATCCGCTGGCGTCGCGCCGCGACGAGTTGCGCGGGCTGCACGTGAACACGCATATCCCGCAGGTGATCGCCGCCGCACGCCGCTACGAAATGTCGGGCGACACGCGCTTCCACGACGTGGCCGATTTCTTCTGGTATGAAGTGACCACCGCGCGCGCCTATGTGACCGGCGGCACGAGCAACGGCGAAAGCTGGCAGGGGCAGCCGCGCGAACTGGCGCACGAATTGAAGATGAGCGTGGCCACCGCCGAGTGCTGCTGCGCGTACAACATGCTCAAGCTGACGCGGCACCTCTACGGCTGGACGGGCGACCCGCGCTACTTCGACTATTACGAGCGCGTGCTGTTCAATCACCGCATCGGCACCATTCAACCCAAGATCGGCCACACGCAGTATTACCTTTCCCTGACGCCGGGGGCGTGGAAGACGTTCAACACCGAAGATCAATCCTTCTGGTGCTGCACCGGCACCGGCGTGGAAGAGTATTCCAAGCTGAATAACAGCATCTACTGGCACGACCACGACGGCCTGTACGTGAACCTCTTCGTTCCCTCGGAGCTGGACTGGACGGAAAAAGGCTTCAAGCTGCGCCAGGAGACGAAGTTCCCCGAGCAGGCAAGCACGACACTGCTGGTGACCGCGGCCAGAGGCGGCGCTATGCCCTTGCGGGTGCGCATTCCGAACTGGCTGCAGTCGGCGCCGACAGTTAAGGTGAACGGGCGCGTGCTGGAGGCATCCGCCTCGCCGGGCAGTTATCTCGCAATCCACCGCACGTGGAAAGCAGGCGATCGCATCGAGCTGGAGCTGCCGATGCACCTCAGTGCGAGCGTGATGCCGGACGATCACTCGACGCAGGCATTCCTCTACGGACCGATCGTGCTCGCGGGCGATCTGGGTTCGGAAGGCCTGACGGAGCGGCTGATCGAGGGACCGAACGCGCCGCGCATTCCGCGGCCGGGATTCAATTACCGGCGCCGCCCGGATGCTCCGCCGCCGGTTCCGACAATCGAGATTCCGTCATTTCACGCGACGGGCGAGCTGGCTTCGTGGATCAAACCGGCGGACGGGCCGCTGGCGTTCCATACGGCCGGGCAGCAGAAAGACGTGTCGCTGGCGCCGCTGAACAGCATTTTCGGGAAGCGGTATTCGGTGTACTGGCAGGTATCGTAGGGGAATAGGCACCGCTCCCTCCGGTCGCGGCTCGGAAGGAATACGCCTGAGCGGCGAGCGGAAGGAGCGGTGTTTTTTATTGGTGCTGCGATTCCAACGTCTTGGTGCTTTCGTCCAGCAGGTCTTTCATCTTGAGCAGCGGGACGCCGTTTTCCATCCACGCGGGCGCGGGTTTGTCCATCAGGTAGTGATCGAAGAACTGGCGCACGCGGACGGTATAGTCCTTCATGTTTTCCGGGCGGGCGAGGCCGTGGTTCTCGCCTTTGTACTCCAGCAGGATCACGGGTTTTCCCATGCGCCGCAGGGTATTGAAGTATTCGATGCCCTGAGTCTGGTCCACCGCGCCGTCTTTATCGTTGTGCAGAATCATGAGCGGCGTGTGGACGTTGCCGGCGTGGTAAACGGGCGAGTTGCGAACATAGGCGTCCATGTTGTCCCAGTAGCCGCCTTTGAAACGGCCCTGGCTGCTTTCGAAGATGGCCTGGTTGGTGCCGCCGGTATTCTTGTAGATCAGGCTGTACATGCTCACCATGTCGGTGAGCGGCGCGCCGGCCACGGCGGCGTGGAAGATATCGGTCTGGGTCACCAGAAACGCCGTCTGGTAGCCGCCCCAGGAGTGGCCCTGCAGGCCGATGCGCTTTTCGTCCGGAACGCCGGTGGCGATGGCCGCCTTGACTGCCGGCACCACGCAGGCCACCGCGGACATCCCGGGATCGTTCACCTTATAAACGATATCGGGCTCCAGCACCGCGTAGCCGCTGCTGGTGTAATTGGCGATGTTGAAGCCATTGTAAGTGGGCTGCGGGTAATCGTTGGCCGCTTGGGAAAGCTTCTCGTAAATATAGACCAGCATGGGATACCGTTTGCCGGGTTCGTAATTCGCGGGAAGCCACATGGCGGCCTGCAGTTTTTCGCCGCGCGTGCTGCTGTAATCCACCAGACGGACGCCGCTCGACCAGAGAAAATCTTTCTGCTGGGGATTGGCGTCGGTGACCTTTTTCCCATTCTCCAGCGTGGCGCCGGCCACGTAGAAGTTAGGAAATTCCCTGGTGGTTTCGCGCGTGTAGAGATAGGTATCGGCGTGCTTCGCTTTGAGCAGTTGCGGGAAAGCGGCGTCGTCCCACTGCAGCATCTTCACGCCGGCTTTGCCTGGTTCGAGCAGCCCGATACCGCCTTTTTTGGTCCATTCACCGTAGACGGGAATGTAGGCGGGACGGGTTAAGTCGGTGCCTTTTTCGTCGGCATCGAGGCGGAACGGCCGTTTGTACCGGATCTTGTCTTTCTTGCCGTTGACTGTGAGATTCTCCGCCTTGCCGCCATTCACAGGCACTTTCCAGATGTCCCAGCCGTCGCTCAGGAGCACAGCCGATGAATCGGCGGTCCATCCGAACTGCTGGGTGGGCGGTTTGACCACGTTGTGATCGTCTTCGGTGTCCCAGAAGGTGGAGGGGATGTCCCGCGTGAGTTCGCCGGATTTGCCGGTTTGCAGGTTGTATCCGAAAAAGATGCCGTCCTCGTAGTACAGGAGCATGCTTCCGTCGGGCGACGCGCCCATGTTGTGCGCGGCCTTTTTGATGGCGAGGCGGCGCTCTCCGGTCAACGGGTCGATGGCATAGACATCCTGGAAGCGGCGGCCATCCATGCTGGCTTCGCGTTCGTAGGCGCGGATATCGACGCCGACGGCGAATTTCTGCTGCGGGTCAATCGTTACCTGGCGGACGGCATCGTCGGCCAGACGCACGAAGCGCTTCTGCGCGGGCACATAGGCGCAGAGGAAACTGAAGTTGCGGTCCTGGTTCTCCTGCACCTCCTGCTGGGACTGCAGGCGCGGATCTTTGTAGTGCCAGATGACGAGCGAGGGCTCGGGGTCTTCGGGCGGCGCGGGCCGCTGCGGGGCGGCATCGCCATCGGCGGCTCCGGTATCGCGCGCGGAGGGCTTCTTCGCTTTCACCTCGTGGATGCCGAACAGCACCGCCGAAAAATCGGCGCGCCATTCGGGAGGCCGGTTGGGACTGATGGTCATGCCCGCGGGAAAGCTCTTGTCGTCGCGAGGATCGAAGACCGCTTTTTCCGGCTTTGCGGCATCCAGATTGCGGAAGGCGACGACGCTGTAGAGCTTGTCTTCGTAGCCTTTATCATCCACGCCGCGCAACACTGCCAGGCCATCGCCCTTGTCGGTGAAGGTAGGGCTTTTGTAGACGGCCTGCGCACTGTCGAGAGTGCGGACTTCATCGTTGGCCAGGCTGCGCAATTCGACGCCGTTGCCTGCCTTGTCCTGCGCATCGATGGTCCATGCCAGCCAATTGCCTTTCTTGTCGAAGGCGAATTCGCCCACGTTGCCGATGTTCATTTCGGCGCCGCCGGCGAGCTGGTAGAGCAAAAGGTCGCTGCCCGAGGGACGATCGGCCGCCGCCCCGCCGCGTCCCCCGGCTGCCGCACCGGCTGCCGCGGCCGCTCCCGGAGTTCCTCCTCCGCCGCCGGCGGCAGGCGTTTCCGCGCCGTAGCGCTGCAGGGCGAGGATGCTCGAGCGCTCGCCGGAGAAGGCAAAGCGCCGCGTCTTTTCGAATTCGACTTTTTTGCCGGTGGCCAGTTCCACCAGCACCACATGCGTCTGGATGGGCCGATGCTGCGCCTTCAGGCGCCTGGCATCGCGCGTGACCGGGTAAGCCAGAAAGGCAACCCAGCGCGAATCGCCGGAAATGGCCAGATCCGATGAGCTGCCAGGACCGCCGGGGCCGCCCCGTCCGCCGCGGCCACCCGCGACCGGACCGGGTGAAGAGGCGGCGCGGTCGCCGGCGGGAAAGCGCTTCTCGTCGCCTGTTTGCAGGTTGCGGACGACCACCTCGGCGCTGCCTTCGGCGGGCGCGAGCCGGTAGGCGAACCAGTTGCCGTCGGGCGAAACGGCGGGCGTTTGGATGCGCTTCCAGGCCACCATGTCGGGAACGGTGAGCGGCTTCTGGACCTGCGCCAGGGCGGCGCAAGCCAGCAGGAAGGTGGGCAGAAATCGGCGTAGCATGTGGCCGATGCTATCACATTGAAGAGCAGTTCACCTTCAAAATCACCGGCGGCAGGACCGCCGGCGTTACCAGACCTTTTCGATTAGTTCCTTGGCAACGGCAGCGGTGTTGGCGTGGATGGTGACGGTGTCTTCGACGCTTTGCGCGTAGCCGCCGGCCAGGACGATGGCAACGGGAATCCGCTGCGTCAGGGCGGTCCACATCACCAGCCGGTCGCGCTCCTTCAGGCCTTCGAAGGTGAGAGAGAGGCCGCCGAGCTGATCTTCGTAATAGGGGTCGGCGCCGGCGACATAAAGGATCAGCTCCGGATGGAACATGGACAGCGCGGCGCGGTAGCCGTTGCCCAGACGTTGCAGGTATTCGGCATCGCCCACGCCGTCTTTCAAGTGAATATCGAGGCTGGAGAGCGGCTTCACCGTGGGATAGTTGTTGAACTGGTGAATCGAAAGCGTGAATACGGAATCGTCGCCGGTGAAGATGGCGGCGGTGCCGTTGCCGTGATGGACGTCGCAATCCACCACCATGGCGCGCCGGATCAGGCCATCGCGCTGCACGCGCCGCACGGCGACGGCGATATCGTTGATGGCGCAGAAGCCTTCTCCGTGCCCCGGGAAGGCGTGATGAAAACCGCCGCCCATGTTGAAGCCGATTCCGCCCGCCAGCGCGTGGCGCGCCGCCAGAATGCTCCCGCCGGCGGCCAGCCAGAAGGCATTCACCATCTGCCGCGAATACGGGATTTCCAGTTGCAGAATGTCGTGGTAGGTCAGGGTGCCGTTGCGCAGCTTTGCGACCCATTCGGCGTCATGCACCAGCAGCACGTCTTCATCGGTGGCGGGCTCGGGTTCGAGAAAATCTTCGGCGGTCGCAAAACGCGTCCAGAGAAAGCGATGGTGCAGCCATTTGTACTTCTGGGACGGGAAGACGTGGCCGCCCAGGTTCAAATCGTACCCGTCCGAATAGATGAGCCGGAACGGAAGCAATCTGCTCCTCTTTTACGATTCGGATTGCAGCGCGGTCACGACCGCCACGCTGTAGATCTCCTCGGCCGAACAACCGCGCGAGAGATCGTTGGCGGGCTTAGCCAAGCCCTGGGTAAACGGCCCGATGGCCATCGCGCCGCTCAACCGCTGCACCAGCTTATACCCGATATTGGCCGCCGAAAGCGTGGGGAACACCAGCGTGTTGGCGCGCCCGGCAACCTTCGATGCGGGCGCTTTGGCTTGGGCCACGACCAGGTCCAGGGCGGCATCGGCCTGCAGGTCGCCATCGGCGTGCAGGTCGGGCGCGCGCGCCTGGAGAACTTTCATCGCTTCGACCACCTTATCGACCTCCGCGCCTTTGCCGCTGCCCTTGGTGGAGTAGGTGAGGAGCGCCACGCGCGGTTCGGTCTGGATGAGCACGCGCGTGCTTTCGGCGGTGGCGATGGCGATATCGGCAAGCTGTGTGGGGGTGGGATCCACCACGATGGCGCAATCGGCGAACGCCATCAGGCCGTTGTGGCCGAGGGCGAGATCCTGCAGCGCCATGATGAAGACGCTCGAAACCAGGCGCGCCCGCGGATCGGGGCCGATGCAGTGCAAAGCCGCGCGGATGGTATCGGCGGTGCTGTTCGCGGCGCCGCCGACGAAGCCATCGGCATCGCCCGCTCCCACCATCAGGCAGCCGTAGTACAGCGGTTTTTTGGCGATCTCCGCCGCTTCCATGTGGGTGACGCCCTTGGCGCGCCGCCGCTCGTGATACAGCGCGGTGTATTTGGAAATCGACGGCGAATTCGCGGGGTCGACAAACTGGACGCCTTCGGGCGCGTTCGCCGGCCTGGCGCCGAGCAGGACGGGCCTGGCCGCGCCTTCGCGCGCCAGTTTCGCGGCCGCCTCCAGAACCCGCGCGTCGCCGCCCTCGGGAAACACGATCGTCTTTTTCAGTTTGCGGGCCCGGTCCACGAGCCCCGACATAAAGCGCTTGGCAGATTCCGGAATCGCGGCCATATTCGGGAAATTAGAGTCTAACTCATGGCGGGAGGAGAAAAGGACGAGGCCGTTCTCAATCGCCCAGAAACTTCCCGATCGGCCGCAGGCCTTTGACGTTGTCGCAGACGGCTTTCAGACCGGCGGTCAACGGGATCGCCAGCAGGAGCCCGGGAGCATCCCACAGAAAGCCCCAGATCATGAGGGAAAACGTCACCACAAGCGGGTTGAGGTGCACGCGCGACCCCACGAACTTGGGATACAGCAGGTTCATGGCGGTTAGGTGCAGGACCGCTACCGAAACCAGCACCAGCACATACACCGAAACCTGGTTGATGGCCAGAGCGGAAAACAGCGGCGGCACCAGCGCCAGCGGAAGACCGATATAGGGCACCAGGCTAAGGAATCCGCTTAGCGGGCCGACGAGCAGCGGATAGGGAATGTGGATGGCCCAGAACGTGATGGAACTCCCCAAGGCCAGCATGAAGCCCAGCAGAAAATTGCCCACCACGAAGGCACGCACCATGTCCGCGATTCCCTGCAGGCTGCGGCTGGCCACCAGGCGGTCTTCACCATGAAAAAACTGCAGGAAGCTGCGATTGATATGGTCGCGCCAACTGAGCATGAAATAGACCAGGAACGGGATGAACGAGGCCATCAACAGAACCTGGTAGACGGAACTGAGGCGGGAGGAGATGAAATCGGCGATGGGAGTGCTTTCGTCATGAATGCGCACTTCCGGAATGGCGCCGGGCGCGGCAGGGAGAGTCACGGTGCCGGGCGGAGGAGGAGCGGGGGCGCGACGGCTGCGCGCCGCTTTGGCCGCGGCTTTGGCGGCTTCCTCCTGCTGCTGGCGCAACTGTTCTTCCTGGCGCTGCCGTGCAGGCACGACCATGCGGTAGGTGTCCTCTTCGGCGTGGGTCACCCTGGTGTGAATGTCATCGACGAGATCGCCGATGCGCTGCCCATACTTCGGCAGGTCGCCGTACATGGCGGCCAGTTGTGTGTAGGCTCCCATCCCGATGACATACAGAAACGCCAGGGCGATGGTGCACACCACGAAGGCCGCGAGACTGCGCGGAAAGTGCACGCGCACCAGCAGCATGACGAACGGTTCCAGGATGAATGCGATGGTGACCGCCACGATGGAGGTAATAAAAAAGACGCGTCCAAAGTACAGGATGGCGACGACCACTCCCAACGCCACGATGGGCAACGCCATCTGGCGCGCGTCCTGGACCGCTTTCGCGGTGCTGCTGATCGGCTTCGTTACGAGCGCCATGGCGCATTAAAGACCCTTGCCTCGAATGTAGCATGAGCCCGTCTATAATGAAATTGATTGATCTCCGCCGGTCGACGCATCCTCGCCCTGGATTTAGGCAAGAAACGCATCGGCCTCGCCATCAGCGACCCTCTGGGCATCACCGCGCAAGGGCTTCCCAATCTCAACCGCACCAATAAGCGCGCCGACCTGGCCGAGGTGGAGCGACTGGCGGAGGAGCGCGATGTGGGCCTGATTCTGATGGGCAATCCGATCAATATGCGCGGCTCCGAAGGGCGCCAGTCGGGCTGGGTGCGGGAGTTCGCCGAGGCGCTGGAGACCCGCACGGGTCTGCCGGTCAAGCTCTGGGACGAACGGCTGACCAGCGTGGAAGCCGGGCGCGTGCTGCGGGAGAGCGGCATCAGCATCGAAAAGAGGGCGGCGGCGGTGGACCGGCTTTCGGCCGTCATCCTGCTGCAAAGCTACCTGGATTCGTTATGAGATTCCTGCGGGCTGTGGCTCTGCTTCTATTGCTCGTCCTGGCCGCCGGCGGCTACGCAGTGTACCGCATGACGCGTCCTTACCAGGGGTTCAGCGGTGCGATCTTCGTCCAGTTTCCGCATGGCACCTCGACCGCGCGCATGGCCGACACCCTGGCCGAAGCGGGGGTGGTTCGCAGCCGCTGGGATTTTCTGCTGGCGCGCGCGGTGATCCGCAGCCGGGTGTTGCAGGCGGGTGAATATCGCTTCGGCGGGCCGGCCTCGCCGGTGGAAATCGTGGACCGGATCGCGCGCGGCGATATCTTCTATTACACGCTGGTGGTGCCGGAAGGCCGCAATATGTTCGATATCGGCGCCGCCATCGAACAGCTCGGCCTCTTCAAAGCCTCGGAGTTCGTGGCCGAGGCGAGCAACCCGGCGATGATTCGCGATCTCGACCCGGACGCGCCCTCGCTCGAAGGCTATCTCTTCCCGAATACGTACAAGCTGAGCCGGCATGCCACTCCGGAGTCTGTATGCCGCATGATGACCGCGCGGTTTCGCGACGCCTGGCGCACGCTGCATGCCGGCCAGGGGGTGCATCGGACGGTCACGCTGGCGTCGATGGTGGAGAAGGAAGGCAAACTCGCCACGGAGCGGCCCCTGATCGCCGCGGTTTTCGAAAACCGGCTGCGCATCGGAATGAAGCTGGATTGCGACCCCACCACGATTTACGCCGCGCTGCTGGAACATCGCTACCGGGGGACGATATACCGTTCGGACCTGGAGAGCGACAATCCGTACAACACGTATCGACACGCGGGGCTGCCGCCGGGGCCGATCGCCAATCCCGGGCTGCCATCGCTCGACGCGGCGCTGCACCCGGCCGAAAGCGAGGCGCTGTATTTCGTGCTGCGGCCGGATGGAAGCGGCAGCCATCAGTTCTCCAACACGATCGCCGACCAGGCGGCAGCGGTCGCCAAGTATCGCCGTGCCTCCCAGAGATAAATCAGTCAAGCGCCAACTGCGCGAATACCTGGAGACGGCGCAGCCGGCGGCGATCACCGAAGGTGTGTGGCGGGAACTGCTGGTCGCGCTCGCGCCCGTCTCGGAGAGCTACCTGCGCGATCTGCTTCGCGCCACCGGCCTGCCGTTCGACCAGCCTTACGCCGGCATCCGGCAGCACACCTTCGAGGAACTGGAGGCGACACTGCGCGAGATGCTCCGCGTGTACCGCGAAGCCACGGCGGCAGGCGACCGCGAGCGTGCGCGCCACTGCCGGCGCCAGGTGATTGCGGCCAAGGACCGCGCCAGGTTTCTGGCGCGCAAGATCCCGCAGAAGCAGGAAATGGCGGAGTGGATGCTCGTCTGGCTGGAAAACCCGGAAGTGTTTCCGGACTGGGTGGAAGCGCGCAAGAAGGTGCGCTGAGAGCGTCCCGGCAGGCCGCGGTTTGATACGATGAACCTGCCATGAAGGGAATCGGGTTTGCTGTCCTTGTCTGCTTGTGTGTGCCTCTCGTGCTGGCGCAGCGCGGCGTGCAGCCGGTGCGGCCTCCGGAAAAATATCCAGACGCCATGCGCCGCCTGGAAGCGCTCTCGGTGATTCCGCTCACGCCGTGGCGCGTCCACGGCGACATGCCGCACGGCGAAGATCCGGGCCTCGACGATTCCTCCTGGCGGGCGGTGACGCTTACCGGCGGACGCGGCCAGGGTCAGGGGCAGGCGCAGGGGACGGCGTGGTATCGCACGGTATTCGAGGTGCCGGCATCGCTGCGCGGAGCGCGCCTCAAGCTGGCGCCGCGCCTGGCGAACGATGGGCGGGTCTTCGTCAACGGCGGCCTGGTGGCGCAGGGCGAAGGGCGCACGCTCGACCCCATCGCGATCACCGAAAATGCGCAGCCGGGCGCGCGGTTTGCGATCGCCGTCAAAGTGCCGTTCCACGCCGCGACGGGGCGGCTGCAGGGGGCGCAGATCCTGGTCGATTATCCCGGAAGGCAGGACCCCGCCACGCTGCGCAACGAAATTCTCTCCGCCGAAGCGTTGCTGGACGGCAATCCGGCGGGCGCGGCGGAACATCAGAAGCAGCTCGACGGCGTGGTGGCGGCGATCGATTTCGCCGCCCTGGACCGCGGCGATCAGGCGGGTTTCGCGCGCTCGCTCGACGCGGCCACGCGCGCGCTGGAGCCGATCCACGACTGGGAGAGGCAGTTCACCATCCGGCTGGTCGGCAACGCCCATATCGATATGGCGTGGCTCTGGCCGTGGACCGAAACCGTGGAAGTGGTGCGCGACACCTTCACCACGGCGCTGCAGTTGATGCGCGAATATCCCGGCTTCACGTATGCGCAGTCCAGCGTGCAGGATTACGCCTGGCTGGAGGAAAAATACCCCGCGGAATTTCGCGAGATCCAGCAGCGCGTAAAGGAGGGGCGCTGGGAGCTGGTGGGCGGCATGTGGATCGAGCCGGACCTCAATATGCCGGATGGCGAATCGCTGGTCCGCCAGCTTCTGGTGGGCACGCGCTTCTTCCAGAAGTATTTCGATAAAGACACGACCGTCGGCTGGAACCCTGATTCCTTCGGCTATAACTGGCAGCTTCCGCAGATCTACAGGCGCTCGGGCTTCGACAGCTTTGTGACGCAGAAGATGTCATGGAACGAGACCACGGTGTTTCCGTACAAGCTGTTCTGGTGGGAAGCTCCCGATGGCAGCCGTGTGCTGACGTACTTTCCGCACGGCTACAGCGGCGGCATCAACCCCGTCAGCCTGGCGGAGGATGTGGCGGATTATTCGGGGCAGACGCACTATCCGGAGATCATGCACCTCTACGGCGTGGGCGATCATGGCGGCGGGCCCACGCGCCAGATGGTGGATGAGGCGGTGCGCATGGAAGACCCGGCGGGTGTTTATCCCAAGACCGAATTCAGCACCGCGCGGGCGTTTTTCGATGACCTGGAGAAATCCGTCGCCGACGGCAACCTGAGCCCGCCGGTATGGAAGAACGAACTGTATCTGCAATACCATCGCGGCTGCTACACGACGCAGTCGGAAACCAAGAAACTCATCCGGCAGAACGAGGAGCTGCTGCAGAATACGGAGAAGTTCGCTTCCCTGGCGCTGTTGACGAATGGCCGGCCGTACTCGAACGCAGCCTTCGAAGACATCTGGAAGCGAGTGCTGTTCGATCAGTTTCACGACATCATGCCGGGTTCGGCGGTCGGCATCAATTATGTGGATGCGGAGAGCAACCTGACCGACGCCAGCCTGCGGGCGGAGAAGATTCTGGACAGCTCGCTGGGTTCTCTGGAGAGCACCATCGATACACAAGGGGCTGGGATTCCCGTGGTGGTTTATAACCCGCTGGGATGGGAGCGCACGGCGCCGGTGACAATCGAAGTGGAGGCGCCTCCCGCGGGCCGGCATTATGAGGCGCGCGATGCGGCGGGGCAGGTGCTGCCGGTGCAGACGATTTCCGGAACCGGCAAGAACGCCGGCAATACCGAGGTGCTGCAGGTCATGGCGAAGGGCGTGCCGCCGATGGGGTACGAGGTGCTGCACCTGGCGGCAACGAACACTCCGCGCGCGGCAGCATCGGCGCTGCGCGTCAACGGCATGGAAATCGAAAACGAGTTTCTGCGCATGAAGATCGCCCCCCAGACGGGCTGCATCACCAGCCTGGTCAACAAGGCCGATGGCAAGGAAGCGGTTGCTCCGGGCGGATGCGGCGACCTGCTCGAGGCGTTCAAGGACGTGCCGCGGACGCAGGATGCCTGGGAGATCCGCTTCGACCAGGACGAGTGGGATCTCAAGCAGCCGCAGGAGGTGAAGCTGGTCGAAAACGGCCCCGAGCGCGCCGTGGTGCGGATCGTGAACACCTTTAAAGCTCCCACCCGCAGCGAAGGGGAGGATTCCCGCTTCACGCGCGACGTGATCGTTTATACCGGCGTGCCGCGCATCGATGTGCAGACCAGCGTGGACTGGCATGAGCAGCATGTACTGGTCAAGGCCGCGTTTCCGGTGAATGTCCACAGCGACAAAGCCACGTTCGAGATTCCCTACGGCACCATTCAGCGGCCCACCACGCGCAATACGCCCGAAGAGAAAGCCATGTTCGAAGTGCCGGCGATTCGCTGGGGCGATATCTCCAATTCCAGCCAGGGGTTCTCGCTGCTGAACGCAAGCAAGTACGGTTATGACGCCAAGGACAACGTGATCCGGCTTTCGCTTTTGCGCGCGCCGCAGATGCCGGCCCCGGACAACCACATCGCCGACCAGGGGCACCACGAGTTCACGTACGCACTGTATGCGCACACGGGCGACTGGAAGGCCGGCGGCACAATGCGCCAGGGCTACGAATTGAACTATCCGCTGATCGCGCGCGTGGCGCCGGCGCACCCGGGATCGCTGCCGGCGCGGCATTCGTTCGTCGGAATCGGGCCGGACAACGTGATTCTGACGGTCATGAAGAAGGCCGAAGACGATGACGGCATCATTTTCCGCTTCTACGAGTTTGAAGGCCGCCCGGCGCAGGTGAAGCTCACCTTGCCGGAGCCGGCCGCGAGCGCGCGCGAAACGAACCTGATGGAGAAGCACGAAGGGTCCCTGGCACTGAGCGCCGGAGGCCGCGAGCTGACGGTGGCTACGGGGCCTTACGAAATCAAAACAGTCGAAGTGACGTTCCCGGAAGGAACGCATCCACGCAGCTACAATTGAAACGAAAAGGACCATGACGAACTATCTGGATTTGACGGGTAAAGTAGCGCTGATCACCGGAGCCTCCTCGGGGATCGGCGCGGCAACGGCAGAGGTTTTTGCGGAACTGGGGGCGAAGGTGGCGATCGGGTATTACTCCAACGAAGCCGGCGCGATTGCGGTACGCGACGGCATCGCCGCGGCGGGAAAGACGGCCATCGCGATGAAAGCGGATATGCGCAGGGCCGATGAGATCCACCCCATGGTGGAGCATGCCGCGGCGGAACTGGGACCCATCGATATTCTGGTGAACAACGCGGGCTCGCTGGTGGCGCGGCTTCCGCTGCTGAAGGTCACCGAGCAGGCGCTCGATGAAATCATGGACCTCAACCTGAAGAGTGCGGTTTTGTGCGCGCAGGCGGTTGCGCCTTCGATGATCGAGCGCAAGGGCGGAGCGATTGTGAATGTGGTCTCGATTGCGGCGCACACCGGCGGCGGTTCAGGCGCTGGTCCGTACGCGGGCGCCAAGGCGGCGCTGATTGCCTACACCAAATCGCTGGCGCGGGAACTGGCGCCGCACGGTGTGCGGGTCAACGCTCTTTCGCCGGGCGTGATCGATACACCCTTCCACCAGGTTTTTTCCACGCCCGAGATGATCGCCAACATGGTCAAGACGATTCCCATGGGGCGCGTGGGACAGTCGCTGGAATGCGCCAAGGTGATCGCGTTTCTGGCGTCGGACGCGGCGAGCTACGTGGCCGGGGAGACGGTGGAAGTCAACGGCGGCCAACTCATGCGTTGAGAAGTGCTTTTCGGCCCTTCGGGTCCAAATGTAAACCTTTGTAAATACCGGAAACGTTTGACTTTCTTTGACGTCTCCAGTTATACTGCTCAATCCGCGCCAGTTCCGGCAATCGGAGAGCAAGCAGGCTTTCGGAAACCATCCGGGAATTGCCTGTTACGCATTGTTCCACTTCTGAACTATGCAACTTTTGAAGCCGCAACTGCGTCATAACCATCTGGCTGATGAGCAGTAGAAGAAATGAATACAAAGATGAAGAACGGACCGAAACCCAAGTCTCTGGACTACCGCGCTGTGCTGGAGAGCAAGGCGGAGGAAGTTCGGCGCAGCATGTCCGCGCAAAAAGCCGCGCAGGTAGTTTCCCGGCTCGATTACCCTTCCGATGAAGGCGATTTGAGCCAGCAGCATCACGAAGAGTGGATTTTTCTGAATCGCAACACAATCGATATGAAACTGCTGCGCGAGATCGGGGACGCGCTGCACCGGCTGGACCAGGGCAACTATGGCGTGTGCCTGGAATGTGAAGAGCCGATTTCGCCCAAGCGGCTGGATGCTGTGCCGTGGGCCCGCTATTGCGTCCGGTGCCAGGAAGAGATTGCGCACCGCATCGCCAGCGGCGAACAGGTGGACGAATACCAGGAAGCCGATCGATGAAGCTGGCGGACCTGCGCAAGCTTTCGATCAAGCAACAGCTGAAGATTCACTTTCGCCTGCACAATGGAATGGAGTGCGTGATCTCCGAGCACGGGATCGCGCACGTGCCCGGGTTGCAGGCCGCTCCGGATTTCAACCTGGAGCAGGAACTGGAATCGGCGGCGGAGTTCCTGTTGGAACCGTCCGCCGCACCGGACCGCAAAAATCCCGCCCGCCCGCGCAAACTCGATCGCGCGGCGGTCGCCGCCATGACCAGCGCGGCGCCTGTCCACGACGACCACGAAGAGGAATAGAGACGGAAAAGCCCTGAGCCGCCCGGCATCGGCTTTCCATGCCCCACCGTGAATCGGTGTACAATACTATCGCCGTTCCTAAAACCTGCTGCACTTGCCCGAAAGGCGTTTTTTGGGGGATTCGATGGATACCAAACCGGCGCAAAATATTCAAGACAGTTTTTTGAACAACGCTCGAAAAGACAAAATCGTTCTCACCATTTACCTGATGAGCGGCGTCAAGTTATCGGGGCGGATCAAGAGCTTCGATAAGTATTCCCTGGTATTGGAGACCAATAACCAGGAGCAGTTGATCTTCAAGCATGCCATTTCCACGGTGGTGACGCAGAAGACGTCACACTCCTACGCAGGCAGCTCGCAGGCGGCCGCGCAGAGTTCGGCGGCATCGCCGGGTACGCCGGTGCACGCGGAAACTTCGGAGGCATAAACACGCCGCGCGCCAAGGCTCCCGCCGAGCGGGCCATCCTGGTGGGTGTGGAATGGAAGACGCGGGGCACGCCCTCACGCAAGAGCCTCGCTTCTCTCGACGAGTCGCTGGACGAACTGGCGGAGCTGGCAGCCAGCGCGGGCGCGGAGGTGGTGGAGCGCATCACGCAGACGCGGCTGGCTCCGGAAGCCGCCACCCTCGTCGGCCAGGGCAAAGTGGAGGAATTGGCCGGCGCCGCCGCCACGGCGGACGTGGTGATCTTCGACCACGACCTCACTCCCACGCAGCAGCGCAACCTGGAAAAGGCAATCGGGGCCCGGATCGTCGACCGCACCCAGCTCATTCTGGACATCTTTGCGTCTCGCGCGCGAACGCGCGAAGGCCGCCTGCAGGTGGAGCTGGCGCAGTTGAACTATCTGCTGCCGCGCCTCACGGGCCGGGGCGTGGAAATGTCGCGGCTGGGCGGCGGAATCGGCACCCGCGGTCCCGGAGAAACGCAGCTCGAAACCGACCGCCGCAGAATCGCCAGGCGGATTAAGAAGCTGGAAGACGACCTGGAAGGCGTGCGCGCGGGGCGGGCGCTGCATCGCCAGAGGCGCGGAGCGGTGCCCCTGGCCACGCTGGCGCTGGCCGGTTACACGAACGCGGGAAAATCCACGCTGTTCAACCGCTTGACGCAATCCGGCGTACTGGCCGATGCGCGCATGTTCGCCACGCTGGACCCCACGGTGCGCCCGCTGGTTCTGCCTTCGCGCCGGCGCGTGCTGGTGAGCGACACGGTCGGGTTTATCCGCAACCTTCCCACGACATTGGTGAAGGCTTTCCGCGCCACGCTGGAAGAAGTGACGGAAGCGGCGCTCATCCTGCACGTGGTGGATGTCTCCTCGTCCGCCGCCATCGAGCACACGGCACATGTTTTTCAGGTGCTGGCGGAGATTGGCGCCGCGGCTGTTCCGCAGATCCTGGTGATGAATAAGATAGATCGCCTGGGAACGGCGGGCGACGATGCCGAAACCGTAAAACGCCGCCTGCTGAGGGGTGCGGGCGGACACGGCGATTCCCGGGCTGTCGCCATCTCCGCCCTCACGGGCGACGGGATCGACCGCCTGCTCGCGACCGTGGACGATGCCCTGCCGCTGGATCCTATCGTTACCGCGACACTGCGAATTCCTGCCGGCGATGGAGCCACTCTGGCGATGCTGCACGAATTCGGCCGGGTGATCAAGACCCGCTACCATGGCGAGGAATGCGAGATCGAGGCGGAGATCCCGGAATCCCTGAGGCGGCGGCTCGGCCGCTAGGGTTCCACAGGTGCTGTGGAAAACTCTGTGGGAAAGCGCGCCCGGAGGATCGAAAGCGACGTGAAATTGGACACTTACGACAAATTGAACCAAGGTGCGGCAGTTCTCATAAGCTAATCTAGTTCAACGATTTATTTGTGAAATAGGGCAGTTGGCGCAATTGGCGAATAGTTTATCGGCGGGCGCAGGGGCCGGAGCGGGTTTTCCACAATTTCAATCCGGTAAATCCCGGTTTTCGTAAGCCTTGTTCGAGTCTGGTACACTGAACTCTGAAATGGCGGTGTAGCTCAGCTGGCTAGAGCGACGGTCTCATAATCCGTAGGTCGGGAGTTCAAGTCTCCCCGCCGCCACCACTCCCTACTGGTTTCTGGACTGTTACCAGAATCGGATTCGTAAACAGGTTGGAATTCGGAATCAGCACCCGCTTATCCGGCTGTTGCAGCACGGTGTAGCGCAGGTCGATATTGACCACTTTTCCATCCAGCCCGGCGACCGAGATATCGTCGCCGATTCCGAACGGACGGAAGAGCAGGATCAGGATTCCGGCCAGGAGATTCGAAAGCACGTCGCGGAACGCGAAGCCCAGAGCGAAACCGGTCAGCCCGAGGCCGGCCACCAGCGCCGAAACGTTGACCCCCATAGTTCCCAACGCGGTAGCCAGGCCGAACAGGATGACGGCGATTTTGGTGGAGCGGCCCAGCAGTAACAACAGCCCGGCGTTGTGCGGCATGCGAAAGCGCACCCGGCAAACCACCTGTTCGGCGATTTTCGCCGCGACCCAGAACGCCGCCAGAATGATGAGGCCGGTGATGGCGCGCTCGCCTTCGACGCGCACCTCGGGCCAGAGCTTGTTGAGATCGATGGCGTTCATAGGTGGTAGAGCTTTCGCGCATTGTCGCGCAGCACGAGCCGTGCCAGTTCGCCGGCGCGTTCGCGCGTAATCTCACCGTCGCGCAGCATGCCGGTGAGCGCGATGGCAAGCGCCAGGCGGCCGTTACGCGCGGCGATCCAGCCGGATTCCTCCCAGCCCATCTCCGGCAGGTAGGGGTACGCATCGGTGCCGAACATAACTTTTTCCGGAACATATTCCAGCCACTCGCGCAGAATCTTCGCCAGCGTCGCCGGCTCGAGCGAGAGATCCTCGGCCGAATAGTCCAGGTAAGCGTTGGGCTTGGTCAACAGGGCGCCGATTTCGCGCGTGAAGGGCCAGCCGCCGTGGAGCATGACGAAGTTGGTTTTGCGCAACGCGGGATCATCCAGCACCGGCTCCAGGTTGAGCGGATTGGCGCCCGCGACATCGAAGTAGCCGCCCGCGCCGGCCATGGTGTGCAGATGGACGGCCATGCCCAGGCGGCCGCATTCGGCGGCGATGTAGCGGAAGAGGTAATCCTGAAGCGGTTTGTAATCGGCAGCGGCGGGCCCCGGCTTGCCGTAGAACTGCGCGTAGATGCGCGCGGCCGCGGCTTCATCCACTTTGTCGAAGGCCAGCGAGCGCAGATAGGCGGCTTCGAACTTCTGCGCCAGCGCGCCGCCCTGACGGGCACGCTCCAGGGTGGGAGTGACCACGCGCGCGGTGTATTCAGCCAGCGTCGCGGGCTGCTGATCCATGCCCAGCGCACCCAGAAAACGGCGCATGAGCGCGTCTTCCAGGGCAAAAAAGCTTTTCCGATCCGAATTGGCGCCGGCGAGCTGCGAGTTATCGAGCGGGAAGAGCAGGGCATCCGCGTAAGGCACCCAGCGGAAGCGCGGCGGCTCGATGCTGGGGCCCATGGTCACGCGATTGGCGAGCATCGTTTCGACGCCCATCTGATCGAGAACCCATGCGGGATAGGCGGCGCCTTTTTCGCGCTCAACGGCCGCCTTGCGGTCGGGGGAACCGTACAGCGCGCGCGCCGCCTCGGCCATGGCGGGCGCGCCGGGCCGCAGATTGACGGGGTCGCTTTGGGGCTCCATATTGTCCACCGGGAGGGCATCGAAGTCGCGGTCCGCGGGCTCTCCGGGAGCCGTCGCGCGCACGGGGTGCGCGTGATTATCGATGGCGCGGATGCCCTGGATTTCCGCGAGCAGGCCGGGGTCGGCGGCCGGCTGGGGCCGCGAACAGGCCGCCAGAGCAAAGGCGGCGCACACAGCAACAAGATAGTTCCCGTTGGTCATTCAGCCGTACAATACATGCAGGAGGCTACTCATGTCCAGCATGTGGGCTGTCCTGGTCTACGCCGTGGCAATCGGCGCACCCCTCTTGGTTCTTTATATTCATGGCTCCGCGCACTGGTATTGGCACGCGCTTGCCATCCTGGCCGCACTGGGGCTGGGATTGATTCCCCCTCCCTCGCAGCTTCAGGGAGTGACGGTCGATCTGGTCTGCGGGTTCGGATTCGTTTTCCTGATGGTCTGGGGCATTGGAGGGTTGGTCGTCTTCCGCCCGCATCACGCCAGACACGCCTGACGGCCCGCGCGGGCGAGACGCCTGGCGCAACCGGACGCTACAATTCGAATTCATGCGACGGCGCTCGCCTCTCCGCAACCGCCTGGAGTACATGCTTGCGCTCTGCGCGGTGAAATCGCTCGAATGCGCTCCGCGCAGGGTTGCGGAATGGCTGGCGTGCGGTTATGTGCGGCTGCTGGACCTGGCGATTCCGCGCTTGCGCCGCGCCGGCCGGCGGAACCTCGAACTGGCGATGCCGGAAACGGGCGCCGAGGAGCGCGAACGCATCCTGGACGGGGTGTTTCGCTCGGTGGCGCGCGTTGTGGTGTCATTTTCCAAGTTCCCTTCCATCACGCGGGAGAACATCGCGGAATGGATCCGCTGCGAGGGCGCGGAACATTTCGCCGCGGCTTTGGAGCGCGGACGCGGTGTGCTCTTCGCCACCGCGCACCTCGGCAACTGGGAGTTGAGCGCCTATGCGCACGCGCTGCTCACGGGCCCGATGCACGTGGTGGTGCGGGCGCTGGATAATCCGCTCATCGACCGGCTGGTGGAGCGGCGGCGCGCTCTTTCGGGCAACCGCGTGATCTCCAAGCAGGAGTACGCGCGCGCGATCTTCAAAGCGCTGGCGGCGAACGAAGCGGTGGGCGTGCTGATCGACCAGAACGCGGGGCTCGAAGGCGGCGTCTTTGTCGACTTTTTCGGGCTGTGGGCCAGCGCGGGAACGGGGTTTGCGCGCATTGCGGCGCGGGCGGGCGCCAGCGTCATCCCGGGCTTCGCGCTGTGGATGGAAGGCGAACGGCGCTATGTGCTGCGGTTCTATGCGCCCATCGAACTGACAGGCGATGCCGCACGCGACACACAGGCGCTGCAGGCGCAACTGGAGAGCGTGATTCGCGAGTATCCGGATCAGTGGCTGTGGATCCATCGGCGCTGGAAAACACGCCCCCCGGGCGCTCCGCCGCTGTACGAAACCACACCGGGCCGCGGCGGCACACCGTAGTATTCTGTGACAAGCGCCGCACCATTAGATGAACCCATTGAAACGGTCACCCTTACACGGCAGCGTTTTCGCCCTGGCCCTTACAACGCTCGCGCTGGTGCTGACCCTGCTCATCCGGCCGTTTCTCGAGCCGGCGCTGTTTCTGCTTTTTCTGGTCGCGGTGCTGGTGAGTGCGCTCTATCACGGCCGCACCGGAGGGTTCACAGCGACGGTGGCCGCGGCGATTGCCATCGGTTATTTCTTTCTGCGGCCCGGCCTGAATCCCACGGAGCCCGCATGGGCGCTGGTATTCCGCTTCCTGACATTTCTGGTGTTCGCGTGTGTGATTACGTGGGTTACGGCTTCCTGGCGCACCAGCAGCCAACTGCTTTCAGCGACGCTGAACAGCATCGGCGACGCGGTCCTGGCCACGGACCGGGACGGCTGTGTCTCGTTTCTCAACCCCGTCGCCGAAACCCTGACCGGCTGGACGCGGTCTGACGCGCGCGGCAAATCGTGCGCCGAGATTCTGCGCCTGATCGACGAGAAGACACGCGCGCCGCTGGAGAATCCGCTCGACCGCGCCATCCGGGAGCGCGCGATGGTTCCCATGCACGACCATACGGCGCTGGTTTCGCGCAACGGAGTGGAGGTGCCCATCGAGCATAGCGCCGCACCGGTACGCGACGATTCGGGCGAGGTGCGCGGCGCCATTCTGGTCTTCCGCGATATCAGCAAACGGCGGCAACTGGAAGAGCAGGCCACCCATGCGCAGAAGATGGATGCCGTGGGCCGCCTCGCGGGCGGGGTCGCGGGCGACTTCAACAATGTCCTCACGGTCATCACGGGCTATGCGGAATTGCTGCGCACCGAAATCCCCACGGCGAATCCGCTGCGCCGCTTCATCGATGAAATCATTTTCGCCGGCGAACGCGCGGCCGCTCTGACGCGCCACCTGCTGGCGTTCAGCCGCGGCACCAGCGCGCAGGCCAAGGTGCTGGACCTCAACACGCTGGTTTCGGGGATGGAGCCGATGCTGCGCCGCATGCTCGGGCAGAGCATCGAACTGATTCTGCTCACGACTCCCGGACTGGGCCGGGTGAAGGCCGATCCGGCGCAGATCGAGCAGGTGATCGTCAATCTCTCCGCCAATTCGCGCGACGCCATGCCGCACGGGGGCAAACTGGTGATCGAGACCGCCAACGCCGATCTCGAAGACAGCGTGAGCAGCAAGAACATCGGCGTGAAGCCGGGCTCGTACGTGATGCTGGCGGTGAGCGACACGGGCGTGGGAATGGACCCCGACACGCGCTCCCGGCTCTTCGAGCCGTTCTTCACCACCAAAGCGCCCGGCAAAGGCAGCGGGCTGGGACTGGCCACGGTCTACGGCGCGATCCGGCAGAGTGAGGGCCAGGTGACCGTCTACAGCCAGCCGAACTGCGGCACGATCTTCGAGATCTACCTCCCGCGCGTCAGGGAAGCAGTCACGGAACCGGAACTGGCGCGCAGGAACCTGGCGCGCGGCTCGGAAACTATTCTGCTGGTAGACGACGAAGAAGGCGTGCGCAAGCTGGTGTTCGCGGTGCTGAAATCCAACGGCTACGACGTGCTGGAGGCCGCCAACGGCAGCGCGGCCCTGGCCGCCTATGAGAAGAACTCGCACAAGATCGACATGGTCCTGACCGATGTCGTGATGCCCCAGATGACGGGGTTCGAATTAGGCAAGCGACTGATGGAGATGCACCCCGGGCTGAAGATCCTCTACATGTCGGGATACCGCGACAACGCCTCCGGCGCCCCCGGGGACGAGGTTCCGCCCGCATTCCTGCACAAGCCGTTCACGCCGGATTCGCTGTTGTCGAAGGTGCGGGAAGTGTTAGACGCGAGTTGAGTGGGCAGTGCCGCCCGGGCCCGCGCCGGAAAGCGGCAGGCGCACGTTGCTGAGCACCACTTCCTCGATTCGGCGCTCGACCTCCTCGGGCTTCATGGCTCCATCCACCGTATGCACGCGGGCGTGGCCGTACCACTCGAGAATGGGGCCGGTCAATTCGCGATATGCCGCCAGGCGCTGCCGGATTACAGACTCGGTGTCGTCGGCACGGCAGATCAGTTCCGTGCCGTCGCGGTCGCATTTGTCCGCCACCAGGGGAGGCTGGGAGACGAGGTTATAGATCGTCTGGCAGGCCGGGCATTGGCGGCGCGCCGCGAGACGAACCACCAGGGCGCCATCGGGAACGTCGAGGTGAATGACGACGGGCTCCGGGAGACCGCGCTCCCGCAGCAGGCCGGCAAAGTAGATGGCCTGCGGCACCGTCCGCGGATATCCATCGAGCATGAAGCCGCCGGCACAATCGCTGCGTGCAATGCGGTTGGCGACAATGCCGTTCGTCAGTTCGTCGCTAACCAGGCCACCTTTGGCGAGTATGGCGCAGGCCTGCTTGCCCAGTTCCGTCCCGGCCTTGCACTCAGCCCGGAACATCTCGCCGGTGGAAATATGAGGAATCTGGAAGCGGTTGGATAGAAAAGCGGCTTGCGTGCCTTTCCCGCAACCTGGCGGTCCGAAGAGCAACAGAATCAAACGATCCTCCGGAGACCGTAGCTGCCGGGCGGCTACCGAACACGGGACCCCGTTACGTAGTTCGAACTCCCGGGCACCAGTCTGATTAGCAGACTAACCGCAGTTCACTTGTCCCGTCAAGGGTGACTGGTTAGGTCCTGTTACCGGAAGTGCTGATTTTCCCGTCCGGATGCAGGAGAAGGCGCTTTCCGCGCCACTCCACGGTGGACCCGAAGAGGCCGCAAAACCATATTGCGAATCCCAATAGATCGCGAAGTGGAATTGCCCAGCAGAAACGGGTGCTTTGGCGGTCCCGCAGGATGCCCGCCGCCACCCATACCCCCGCCGCCAGGCGCAAGGCCAGCGCCGCAACTCCCGCCGCCCAGGCGCCCCCCGCGAAGGCCACCAGCGCCCAAACGGTGGCATGCGTTACGGCATACCCGCAGTACCCGGAGAACCGCGAGACTCGGATGGTGCGCGACCAGCGCAATTGGTGCCGCCAGGTACTGGGCCAGTCCTGGGCGCCCAGGTTGGTTTCCACAACTTCCCGGGCGAAGCGGATGTGGTATCCGCGCTCGCTGACGTGGCGGCCCAACTGGTAATCATCGGCCAGATAGTCGGCGATGGCCTCGAAGCCGCCGATTTTGCGCAGCGTTTCGGCGCGCAACACCATGGTTGAACCGAGGGCGAATTCGGCGACGCCGAGCAACCGGGCCACCAATACACTGGGGGCGAATTCGGTGGCGACGCCGAGGGCTTCCAGGCGGGAGGGCCACGAGTCCCCCGCCGCGCGGTAGAGACAGGTGGCGAGGCCGGTGGAAGGGTCGGCAAGAGGGGCGGTTACGGCGCGCAGGTAGTTGGGTTCGACGCGGATATCGCCATCGTTGATCACCAGCACGGGATAGCGGGCATGCCGCGAGAGTTCGGCGAGGACGCCGGCCTTGGCGTTGGGAGCCCCGGTCCTGACGACATGCAGCGCCATGGGGACCGCGGGAAATTCGCGACGGAGCCGCTCGATGTCTTCGATGGCGGCGTCGCGCGGATCGCTCACGCCGAAAAGGATCTCAAACTCGGGGTGATCCTGCAGGGCGTGGGAGCGGATGGCGTCATAAAACCGGGGATCGCGTCCATGCACCGGCTTGAGAATGGAAACGGCTTCGCGCGGCGGGGGTTGGGCGGCGGCACGCCCGCCGGAGCGCGGCCAACTGGCCGCAGCGACGAGGACGAGCAGGTAATACGCGCCCGCCGCCAGCGCCGGAAGCGCGAACCAGATCACAAGGAAACCAGCGCCACACCGCAGATGACCAGCGAGGCGCCCGCCCAGCGCAGCCAGTTCACCTGCTCTTTCAGAACGTATTTCGCCAGGATCGTCTCCAGCGCATAGGTCACCGCCGAAACCGGCACCGCGAAACTCAGGTCGCTGAGGGACAGGAGCTTCATGAAAGCGAAGAACGAAATCGCCATGGCGGCGATAGAGCCGATCACATAGCGGTTGCGGGCCAGCAGCGCCATCGCGCGTCCAATCGCGGTGGGCCGGAAATCGCGGATCTCGCCATGCCGCCGCATACCCAGGGCCTGGAGCACCTCCCCCACAGTGGTCGCGCTCACCATGATGGCCACCAGCAGCCACTTCATGCGGTTGCTCCCACGGTGGGCTCGGCGGGCACGTCCGCCGGCTGATGCGTCCGCGGGGCCGTCCCACCGCTCACCAGCGCCACTCCGGCCACGATGAGCACAATGCCGGCCCAGCGAACCGGCGTGATGGTTTCGTGGAGCATGACCTTTCCGATGAAGGCGACCACGACGTACCCCACGGAAGTGACGGGGAGAACGTAGCTCAGATCGGCCCAGCTCAACAGCGCCATGCGCGACATCTGCCACAGAACCAGCAGCGCCACTCCCAACGCCACCCACGGCTGAAACAGAGCGCCGATATATTGCCACGGCGAGGCAAGCTGCGCACTCACAGGAATGCCCCGCTTCATGAAGAAATCGCCAAACGCGTTACTGAGCACAACGACGGTGGCGCAGATCCAGGTTTTCACGCGTAGCCGGGAAATTTCGCTGCTCATGGAATCCGCGCCATTTCACTGCAGGGAGTGAGAAAAGAAGGCCGCGAGCGCCTCGCTAATCTCCGGAACCTACCCCTGCCGGAGCCGGTTTTTGTGCGCCTTTGTGTTCGGCGACAAATTTCTTCCGTTTGCTGCGCAGCGCCATGTATTCGCGCGCTTCCTTGGCCAGGCGCCTGCGTTCGTCGCCATCGAACATGGCCTTGCGCACGATGCGCCATACGACACGCGGGCGGAAGAAATATTCACCGTAGAAACGCTCGACCCATTCGACCAGTTCGCCGCGGTCCAGCCCCGGATAGACGACGTTGGGAAGCTGGTGGCCGGTCTCGTCGGTCATGGAATCGATGGTGATGAGGTTGTTTTTCTTGACGTAGTCGTAGAACTCCGTCCCCGGATACGGATGCGCGATCGAAACCTGGATCGTCTCCGTGTCGAGACGTTTGGCGAAATCGATGGTCTTGCGGATACTTTCGCGTGTCTCGCCCGGCAGACCGATGATGAAGTCGCCGTGAATCACGAGCCCGAGTTTCTTGCAGTTCTCGGTGAAGCGCTGCGCCATTTCCACGGTTGCGCCCTTCTTGATATTCTTCAGAATCTGCTGATCGCCCGATTCATACCCCACGATGAGGAGGCGGCACCCGGCTTCCTTCATCGCTTTGAGCGTGTCGTAATCGGTAGTGACGCGCGAGGTGCAACTCCACGTGAAATTCAGCGGCTTGAGCTTTTTGCAGAGCTCGATGGTGCGCTCTTTGCGGTAATTGAAGGTATCGTCATCGAAGAAGATCTCCTTCATGTGGGGGAACTGCTCGATGGCGTAGCGCACCTCGTTGGCCACGTCGTCGCTCGATCGCAGACGCCAGCGATGGCCCGAGTGCGTTTGCGGCCACAGGCAGAACGTGCACAGCGCCGGGCAGCCGCGGGAGGTGTACATGGAAATGAACGGGTTCAGCAGGAAGGGAACGTTGTAGCGCGTGATATCCAGGTCACGCTTGTAAACTTTTGAGACCCACGGCAGCGCATCCAGGTCTTCGATGGCCGGCCCTTCGGCATTATTGACGATCTGGCCGTTTTTACGGAAGCTGACCCCCGGCAGTTCTTCGAGCCTCTTGCCACGTGCGTAATCGGCGATCTGATAATCGAATTCGCGGCGCACGACAAAATCGATGGCGCTGGTGTTGCGCAGCGTTTTGTCCGGTTCGATGGTCACCGGCGGCCCCACAAACGCGACCTGCAGGCGCGGATTGACGTCCTTCATCATCTCCGCCATGTGCACGTCCACGTGAAAGCCCGGGGTGGAGGTGTAGAGGACCAGAAGTTCGAAGTCCTTGGCCATCGCCACGGTCTGTTCGATGGAAATCTTGTGCGGCGGCGCATCCACCACTTTGCTGTCCTGCAGCATGCCCGCGGGGTAGCAGAGCCAGACCGGGTACCAGTACGATTCAATTTCACGCGAGGCCGGCCAACGCGAACTGGCGCCGCCGTCGAAGCCTTCGAAGGAGGGAGGGTTCAGAAACAGCGTTCTCATGTGATCTCCGATTTCGTACCTACTGGCCTGCGCCCTCGCCGCTATCCTCAAGCGAGAAATTGCTGAACGCGATATTCAGTTCGGCTTTGCCCACGAGCCGGATGTCCGCGGTGCTCTGCATCTCGCGCGGCACGGCGACTCCGTCGCGAATCTCGTAGGTGCGCACAAACGCGGTTCGCCTCACGAAAAACGACCCCGGGTGCACCAGGTGGCCCGATTCCCGGACCTTCAGATACGTGGCGGCATCGATCCACAGTTCCCCGTCGAAGGCTCCCTGCTGTTTGCGCCGCGCGGATACGACGAAAACGTACACCGGGCGGCCCTCGATGACGGCCTTGTGTTTGAACTTGAATTTGTAGTTTTCGGGCGTCACCGCAAGCGAGGGAGCGTCATCGCGCTCCGCCTGGTCTTCGACGTCGAGATAACGCAGAATCACCTGGTTGCGGACAGTCTTATCGCCTTCGAAACGGCGCCGCTCATAGCTGATCAACCCCAGCGGAGAAATCCGCCGGAGCGCCTGGAAACGCCCCTGTTTCTTTAACTTGGGCAGGGAGGCCTGGATATCGACCTCCATGGAAGCGTGGCGCAGTACGACCGCTTCCTGCCGCTCCGCCGCGCAGTAATTCTGCACGATGGTTTCCGGAGAAACCTCGGGCCCTTCGGCAAGTGCGAACAGAGAGGGCAGCAACAACAGGAGAACACGAACCTTCAAAATGAACAACCCCGAAAGAGATTTAACCCTGAATACCTAAGTCTAGCAATCTTCGAGGTTGTTTTGAAGTTTCAATTTCCGGGCGCCGCTCAGGTCCGGGGCGCCGGCTGGACGCGCGTTCCCTGCCATCCGCTCGCGCGCCATTCGTCCGCGAGGTTTTCGACCTCGATGGCGCCTGCCTGATCGAGAATCTTCCGGGCCTCTTTTGCCCGCTGTTCGGTTATGCCGCGGACCGTCACCAGCGCTCCGCCGCGCCTGACGCCCTCGGCGTAGAATTCCGCCTGCTCTTCGCCGATGCCGTGTTCTTTGAGGAGTCCGATGACACCTCCGGCAGCCGAGCCCACGCTCAGGCCGCCAATGGCGCCCGCGAGAGGACCGGCAGCGATCAACGGTCCGATGCCCGGGAGCACGACGGCGATCATGCCTGCCGCGAGTCCGACCACTCCGCCGATCCAGGCGTCCCGGCCTGCCTCGGATTCCGCTCCTACGTCCTTAATGGGACCTACCGCGGGCGTCTCGTGCCCGCGCGTATCGCCCGCCACAAAACTAACTTCGTCACGCGTGAACCCCTGGTTCAAAAGCGCCTGCTGCGCCCGTTCGCCATCGGGCCGCGTGCGGAAAAACCCGGTGATTGCTTTGGCCATACACTAAGCAGAGCAACCCGCTCGCCATGGTGCGAAAGCTTGCAGTGGCGCCGATGGTTCGGGGCAGGACTTTCGATGCCGCCGTTGAGCTATAGTGAACCTTCGGCTCTCCATGAATCACAAGACCCTGGCCGCCGCCGTTGCGGCTCTCGCGCTTGCGGCCGCCGCGCTTGTGTTCTTCACCTGGCCTTCGCGGCAGGCGCGCTTCCGTCCCGATCCCACCCTTGCCGGGCAACTGGGGACGGTGCTCGACGACTACCGCAAAATCATTGTGCTGGTGGATGGCGCCGACTCGCTCGACGAAGCCACCCGCGCCCGTTGTATCACCGCCGGGCGGATGATCTTCTGGGAAAAACAGACCGCGCTCGATGCCCTGAGCCGCAGCCTCAACGACCAATACCGGCAGTCCGCGGCCGTACGTTTCCGCATGGGCGGCGACGGCATCCACCAGTTAGTCGAGTACGTCTCGAGCGACCCCGGCCTGCACGATGCCGACAAGCTCGCGTTCTTCGACCTGGTGGAGGAACTGGAAGCCGCGATTCCCGCCGGCGCGGGCAAGGGTAATCCGTTTGCGGAGCCGCTACGGGCGCTGCGCGACAATTTGCAATCCATCCAGCTCGCTTATCGCGAGGAGGTAACGCGCATTTTTTCGCAGTTCGCGACGCGCGGCGGCGCGGCCACGCGCGAAAAATGGGACGCGTATGTGCACAGCCTGCGCCAGATCGACTCGCGCGAGAGGATTCTGGCCGGCATGGATGTTCCGGACGCCGAAGCGCCCGAAGCAGGCAGCCGCGGGGGTTCGAGCGAGATTTTCGGCACCGATTTTCCCGTCAAGAGCGTCGCCCTCACCTTCGACGACGGACCGCACCCGCGCTACACCGAGCAGGTGCTGGCTCTGCTGCGCAAGTACGGCATCCACGCCACGTTTTTCGAGCTCGGCGTGAACCTGGGAACCGTCAGTCCGAGCGGGCAGGTCACGCTTTCCCGAAGCGGCGAGATTGCCAAAAGGGTACTCGCCGACGGCCACGTGATCGCCAACCATACGTACTCGCATCGCGTGCTGCCCAAGCTGGCGCCTGACGAATGGAACGGGGAAATCGATCGCACCGACCTCCTGCTCGAGGCCGTTGCGGGCAGGAAGCCCGAACTGTTCCGGGCCCCTTACGGCGCGCGCAACAAAGACATCCTGGCGCGGGTGAATGCCGATGGCCTGCGCAGCGTGATGTGGACGGTGGATTCGCTGGATTGGGCCGACCCGATTCCGGAATCGATCGAGATGCGCGTGCTGCACGAGCTGAACGTGCGCCACAGGGGCATCATTCTGTTCCACGACATTCACAAGCAGAGCGTGCTGGCGCTTTCGCCCGTCATCGAAGAGTTGCAGCGGCAGGATTACAGCTTTCTCAGTTTCGATGGCAAGCAGTTCACTAAGACCGCGCCACCGCCGGAGAACGCCGAACGCGCCGCGCCGGCCGCGGAGGCGCCTGCGGTGCAGAGCGCCCTGGCGGCCGCGCCCAGGCAGAGCTTCTACCGCGAGAGCTGGGCGGTGGTGATCGGAATCAACGATTACCAGCACTGGCCCAAGCTGCGCTACGCGGTGAACGACGCCAATGCGATCGACGAAATCCTGGTCACGAAATTCGGGTTCAAGCCCGACCACGTTCGCAAGCTCCTCAATGCCGACGCCACGCGTGAGCGCATCATGGAAATTCTGGGCGATGACTTCACCGATGGGCGCAGGGTGCAGCGCGAAGACCGCGTGTTCGTTTTCTTCGCCGGCCACGGCGCCACCCGCACCTTCGAAGACGGCCGGCAGCTCGGCTTCATCGTGCCGGTGGATGCCGACCAGGAGAATTACTACGCCACCGCGATCAGCATGAGCGCGCTGCGCGAAGCGGCCGATCTCATCGCCGCCAAGCACATCTATTTCGTAATGGATTCCTGCTACAGCGGGCTGGCGCTTTCGCGCGGGTCGGGCACGTTCAACCGCGACCACAGCTATCTGGAAGAAGTGACGCGCCGCACCGCGCGCCAGATCCTCACCGCGGGCGGCGCCGATCAGCAGGTTTCCGACGATGGACCCGACGGCCACTCCGTCTTCACCTGGGCGCTCCTGCAGGGGCTGCAAGGGCAGGCGGATCTGGATGGCAACGGCGTCATCACTGCCAGCGAACTGGGGGCGTACATCAGCCCGATCGTCTCGCAGTTCGCCAAACAGACGCCGACCGTGGGCAACCTGGTGGGCAGCGAAGGCGGCGAGTTTCTGTTCGAGTTGCAGCCGGAGCCGTTGACGTCTTCTACCCGGCAGCTCGATTCGCAGGAGCTCAAGCTCAACGGAAAGCTGGCCGAACTGCAGCAGGAGATCGCGGCGCGGCAGGCGGAGCTGCTCAAGCTGCAACAGAGCATCCAGGCGGAAAGCGCGCGGCTGGCGCAGGTGAAACAGACCGGCCCCGTTGCGGGAACGCGGGGCACGCCGAAAACGAAAGTCTTCCGCGCGTACGATCTCGACCGGCAGGGGCTGCAGCTCTATCGCGAAAAGCAGTATCCCGCCGCCGAGGAGAAATTCAAAGCCGCGGTTGCGCTGAAGCCCAACGACGCGGTGCTGCTCAACAATCTCGGATTCGTTTATTACGTAATGGGCCGCTTCGACGACGCGCTGACGTACTTGCAGAAGACACTGGCCGCCGATCCCAAGCGGAAAGAGGCGCACCAGAATATCGCCGACCTGTTAGTGAAGATGGGCCGCAAGGAAGAAGCGAAAGAACACTACGAGCAGTATCTGGCGCTGAGTCCGAATTCGGCCAAGGCGGGGGAGATCAGGAAGATTCTGGCGACGTTGTAAGAAGCTGTGAAGGCGGTGGTTCGCTACTTTGCCGTCGAGGCTTTCACGGCGCGCTCGAACGCCCAGCCGCGGATGTGATTGATCTGCTCGCTCATGGTGCGCGAGAGGGGAACGGTTTTTGCCGCCACGCGGATGAGGTCTTCTTCGGTGACGCCGCGCTGCGCCAGGCGGGCCTTGGTGATGGCCGCGACTACGCACTGCTCGATTTCGCTGCCGGCCCATCCCACGGTGAACTGCTTCAGCTTGTTCAGGTCGAACGCGGCCGCGCTCACACCGCGACGCTCGAGGTGGATGCGGAAGATCTCGGTGCGCTCGTCTTCCACCGGGAGGTCCACGAAAAACACTTCGTCGAAGCGGCCTTTGCGAATCATCTCGGCCGGCAGCAGGTCGATGCGGTTGGCGGTAGCGGCCACGAAAAGGCCGCGCGCCTTTTCCTGCATCCAGGTGAGGAAGAACGCGAAGATCCGCCCCTGCTCGCCGCCGGACTCGGTGGAAGTGATTCCCATTTCGATTTCATCGAACCACAGCACCGCCGGCGCCATATCCTCCATCATCCGGCAGGCCTCGACGAACGCGCCTTCCGGCTTGCCGTGCCGCCCGGAAAAGATTTCGATCATGTCGATGCGGTACAGCGGGAGCTGAAACGCCGAGGCGATAGCCTTCACCGAAAGGCTCTTGCCGCAGCCGGGAATGCCCATCAGCAACACGCCCTTGGGAACGATTTCGCCGCTCAGGCTGTCGCGCATCTGAAACAGCTCCTGCCGTTCCAGCAGCCATTTCTTGAGCCCGTCGAGGCCGCCGATGGCTTCGATGCTGCCGCCTTCGGCGATATATTCGATGACGCCGCTGCGGTTCACCAGAACGCGCTTTTCTTCCAGCAGCAGGGGCAGCGAGGCCGCGCCGAGTTCCGCGGCGCCGGCATGCGCGCGGCGCACGGCGTAGCGCGCCTCTTCCAGAGTGAGCCCGAGCAGCGCACCGGCGAGTTGAAACTGCGTGGCCTGATCGAGCGCCCCGCCTTCTTCCTTCAGCAATTCCGCCAGCTCGATTCGATCCGGCGGGCGCAGGTCCAGAAACATCACGCTGCGCTCGATCTCTTCGGGGATGAATTTCACCGCCGAGGTGATGACGACGAAGCGGTCGCGGTCGAGACAGCTTTCATTGACGTCGCGCAGGCGGCGCCGCGCCTCCGCCGAATCGCGCAGCGGTTCGTGAAAATCCTTGAGGTGAAAGATTCCGGCGCCATCGCGGGCGGCGATGAAATCCAGGGCCTTGCGGGGCGATTGGGTTTCCGGCTCGATCACCCCGTCCTCGCGCCGCAGCCCCTCGGTGAGGCTCCACGTCCACACGGGCACGGGAGCGCGAAACATGCCGGCTGCGATGGCGCGCAGCACCATGGAGACACGCCGCTCTTCAACGGTGCGAATGTAGGTCAAGGGACGTCCCGACTGAAACACGTCCCAGATCGCCTGTGCCGCGCGGCTTTCGACGAGTGAAGAACTCGGAGTTGCGGTATCGGCCGACATGAGATGGAGTGGAGCGGGGTACGGGATTCGAACCCGTGTAAATCAGCTTGGAAGGCTGACGCCCGACCACTAGGCCAACCCCGCGAATCCTCTTCATTCTAGCAGCCCTTGCCACCCGGCGCGCAATCTTCGTACAGTAGAGACTGCGTCGCACTCCATGACCGATTTTCCCATCGTCAACGGCCTGATCTTCGCGGGACTCGGCATCATCGTTTTCGCCGTGGCGTTCTCCATTGTCTCCAAGCTGGCGCCTTTCGATTTGTGGAAGGAAATCGTGCACGAGCACAACGTCGCCGCGGCCATTCTGGCGGGCGCGGTGGCCCTGGGGCTGTGCTGGATCATCGCCGCCGCCGTGCATTAGGGCCTGTGCTAATCTCGGAACTATGCTGTTCGAGTCCGATAAAGTAATGTTCGAAATTTACCGCGAAACGGAGTACACGGGCCGGTACCGCGTCGTTTACTTTACCGAACTGCAGGACCACAACAAAGAGACCGAGATCAACCACGCGCTCGCCGGCGAGCACTTCTTCGACGGATTCATCAAGAATTTCCGCAAGGACGAAGCCAAGGAGATTATCGACGGCCTGCTGGCGCGCCTCAATGAAGGCGAGCGTATCGAGCCGGGAGAAATCGAGCGCGCCCTCGGCGAGCACATGGCCTGAGGCCCCATTGCGCATCACCCGCTTCCCCAGCATCACAGTGCAGCAGTTCTTCGGCTGCGTGGCCGCGTTCGCCGATTCTCTGGCGGGCGAGTTGAACGCCGCGGCGATGGCGCTGCGCCGCCTTGAGAGCCGGCGGAAGGGCGGGGCCTTCGCCCATGAAATGGCGCTCGATCAACACCGCTATGGCGCGCTTATCGTTCTCGACCGCTGGTCTACATTCGTGCATGCGTTTGGCCCGCACCTGGCGCATTCCATCGTGGAGCAGGCGCCGGCCCGCATCGCCTCTGCCGAAACGCTGCTGGCACGCGCCAATCAACTGATCGATGCGGCCGATGCATATGGCACCGAGATTGTGGAAGCCTGCCTGATGGCGTTTCAGACGGTGCAATCGACATTTGCGGAAGAGCGCGCACTGGCGGAGCAAAACGCGAAGCTGGGGCCAATGCTTTCGGAAGAATACACGTCCGCCCGGCGGATTTTCTTCGAGGACCTGGCAGCGCGCTGAACCGGAGCGCAAAGGAATTTCGACGACTACCTGGCGGCGTCTTTCAGCTTCTGCTCGAACGTGGAATACGGCATCGCGCCCACGACCACTTCGCCATCGACGCCATTCGAAGTGCTCTTGCCGATCACGAATGCGGGGGTGCCATCGGCGCCGATTTGCGCGGCCAGCGACACGTCCGCTTCCACGGCGGCACGGTAACGGTCGCTCGTCACACAGCCTTTGAAGGCGGTGGCGTCCATTTTCAGACCGGCGGCATCGGCCACCAGGCTATCGAGATCGAGCTTACCGGGATTGGCCGACATCAGATCTCGCATTTTCCAGAACTGCCCCTGGTCGGCGGCGCAGCGGGCGGCTTCGGCGGCGCGGAAGGCGTTGGGGTGGAGCGAATCCAGCGGCAGGTCTTTGCTGTAGAACCGCACCTTGCCGGTATCGATGTAGTTTTTCTTCAACTGATCGAAGACGGTGTCGTGAAATCGCTGGCAGAAAGGGCACTGGTAATCGGTGAACTCCACCATGGTGAGCGGGGCGTTTTTGTCGCCCAGCATCTGGTAGCCGGTCATATCGAGCGTGGCGCGCTGCGGGCCCTTCACGCCGGGATTCGCCTGTTTCTCGAGCAACTGCCGGATCTGGCGCAACTCATTCAGAATCTCATCCGCCTGCTGGCGAGTGATGCCCTGGTTGTTGCTGTTGGAATCCTGCGCGGTCTGTGCGGTCTGCGCGCTCAGCGGCAGCACGAGGGCCGCCGGCAGCGCCGCGGCAACTACGATACGGAAAAACGTCTTCATGTTTCGCCTAATTCTTAACCAGGATGAGCATGTACTGCACATCTCTCAATCGTTCTTTTTCCTCGATCAGGTGAAAGTGGTTGGCTTCGACTTCCTTGATCACGTCCGGCATGTCCAGCCGGATATGGGTCATCGCCATCCCGTTGGGCATGGCATTGGGACGCTTGTAATACTCCACGATAATCAGCCTGCCATCGGGGCGCAGCGCCTGGTAAATCCCGGCCAGCATCTTCGAAGGATAGTTGAAGTGGTGATACACATCCAGCGCAAGGACTTCGTCCAACTGGCCTTCGGGCAGCTTGGGATCCGTCTCGGTTCCCTGGTCGAAGGAGACGTTCGTCAGGCCCAGCGTCTCGACTTTCTGCCTGGCCGTGGCCAGAAAATCGGGAGCAATGTCTTCGGCGATCACGTGGCCGTCCGGTCCCACGCGCTTACTGAGAAACGGCAGCATGTAGCCAACGCCGGTGCCGACATCCGCCACCTTCATGCCCGGCTTCAGACCCATTTCGTTTAATAGCTGGCCGGGGCGCAGAGTTTCGTCGCGCGCGGGATCGGAGAGGCCCCGCGCCACGGACTTACGCCCGGCGGCCGTCTGATAACCTTTATTGGCCTCGGTCGCGACCTGGGCCGACGCGATCGCCGCCAGAGCCAGCGCGGCACACAGAATCAAAGTCTTCTTCATAACGCGGTCTCCATGGGAAGTGCGAGCGGCGCGTCCCGCATGAAGTCGAGCTGCGACATCTCTTCCACCGATTCGCGGATCGCCTGTTCGGAAGTCTGTTCCACGGTGATGACAAACGGCAGGTCGTGCTTGGAATCGCACGGCTCCTGCAAAACAGCATCCATACTGATATTCTTACTCGCCAGGATGCCCGCCAGTTTCGCGATGATGCCCGGCCGGTCGTCCACGCGGAAACGGAGGAAATAGGCGCGCTTCTGCAAGGTTACGGATACCGGACGGTTCTCGCCCAGCCGTTCATGAGCGAAGGGCGAGACGCGCTCCGGGCTTCCATTGCGGATTTCGCGCGCCACGCGCATGAGATCGCTCACCACGGCCACGCCGGTCGGGTGGCCGGCACCCCATCCGTAATAAAAAGTGTCCTCTCCGTACTTGCCCTTGACCCAGACGGCATTGTACGGCCCCTGCACGCCCGCCAGAATGGTCGACGTAGGAATCAGTCCCGGGCGAACGGAGAGAATCAGTCCCGCCGGCGTGACGCGCGCCGCGCAGAGCAGCCGGATGGTGTGCTTGAGCACGCGGGCGTAGCGGAAATCCACCGGGGAGATGCGGCGGATGCCCTCGACAAAAATATCGGAGGGCGTAATCTTCTCGCCGAAGGCCAGCGCCGCCAGCAGCACCAGCTTCGAGCGAGCGTCGAAGCCATCGATATCGGCGCTCGGGTCGGCTTCGGCGTAGCCCAGCATCTGCGCCTCCGCCAGGACGCTCGAGAGCGGCACGTCGCGCTTTTCCATCTCGGTAAGCATGTAGTTACAGGTGCCGTTGAGGATGCCGTAGAGCGCCTGGATGCGGTCGCCCGAGATTCCTTCGCGTAGTACGGCATGGATGGGAATGCCGCCGCAAACACTGGCCTCCATCGCAAGGTTGATGCCGGCCTTGATGGCGCGGTCCCAAATCTCGGGGCCGCACATTGCCATCAGTTCTTTGTTGGCAGTGACCACGCTCTTCTTGTGTTCGATCGATGCATCCACGATCTCGGAGGCAACGCTGGTGCCACCGACCAGTTCGGCGACAATCTGGACGTCGGGATGAGTCACAACATCGCGCCAGTCGCTGGTCTTCAGAACGGGGTCCAACGATGCCGGGATGGTTTTGGTGTGCACCGAACGGCTGCACACCGCCGTCACTTTCAGCCGGAAGCCCAACTTCAAAGCGATCTGGTCGGCATTCTCCGCCAGGATGTTGAGCGTTGAGGAGCCCACATTTCCCAGGCCGATGATGCCCACGTTCACTTCGCGCATACAGACTTCATGATAGCGAAGCGGCGGGGTGGTCCGGACCGGGCCGGCGTGGGCGGCAGTGGTGAACGCAGGTGAGAAAAGGGCGCCGCACCCTCCGCCCGCGGCTCAGAGAGACACGCTGGGAAGGGAGCGGCGCCGGCCGATTGCGCGCGGCGGCGTTACAGCTTGACGAGCAGAGCGATGGTAAACCGGTTTTCGTACTTCCGCAGATCGGGCGACCAGCCCGGGACGAGGGTCGACGGCATTCCGGTATCGCCCCCGGGAGGGGTGATGCCGCCGGGTCCGGTAAAATAGGGCACGTTGGCGGCCCGATGGTTAAACTCCCAGCGGAAGGTCACAAACTGGGAGGGCATGTAGTCGAATGTCCAGGACGCATCCCACGCTTTGTACTTGTCGCCGGGATTCTCGGTGAAATACGGAGAACCGGTGATTGCCGTAGCGCCATTGATCGGGGGCAGCAGCACAAGATAGCGGCCGGGATTGGTGATGGCGCCTCCACCGAGCGTCATGGCGAACAGGTCTCTGTGGAACCAGAAGCGCTGGTAAGTCATGAACCCGAGGAAATACTGTGCGGGGCTGGCGGAGTTGCCGGTGCAACTGACGCCGCCGCCGAATTCGCAGCCGGCATCGATGGTGAATGTCATGGCAGCCTTGTCGAGGGCCCGGTTCGGGCGGTCGTAATACTTGTACTGAATGCTGTCATCGGTGTGAAACCGCTTGCGATCCGGCACGCCCAACGTATCCGTGCCGTAATACTGGTTGCCGAGCACAGAGATGGAGCTATTCGGGCGCCAGAGGATCTGCAAACCGAGGCCGGGCGCCTTATTAAATTTTCCGTACGACTGCCAGCCGTTGACGATCCACGGCTCGAGCTTCAGCTTCTCGCTGGGGAATACCTGAATTCTTACGCCGTTGAAAAACCACGGAGTATTGGACGAAACATACGAAGGCTGGTACGCCCAGTTATCGAACTGGTAGTAACTGAACAGCCCGACATAGGACATGAAGATACCTGCATCTATGTTGATGCCATCCAACTTATTGATGTGGTAGCCGCCGTATGCTTCGGAAAGGTAGCGATACGCGGTGTCGAGGTCCCACTGGCCGCGCGCCGGGCTGGCGTCGTTGCGCGGAGTGGTTTCCGAATACATTCCGAACTGGGTCATCAGTCGGCCGCGGACGTTGTCGTAATGGAAGTCACCGCCCACGCCCATCTGGGTAACCTGCACTTCATTGGAGCGAAAGATCTCGCTGGAGCCGCCGATGGAGTGATCAGACGGACGGTTGAAATCGCCTACATAGTCCACATCCACGCGCACTTCGCCGGTGAAGGCCTTGGTTTCCAGCGGCGATTCCGTGGTTCGGGGATTCCCGGTGAGCCAGGTGAAGTCGCCGAAGGAAAAAGGCTCCGGGCGGGCTGCCTTCCCGGGCTCAGTGGAAGCTTGCAGGCCGGCTTTGGGCTGGCTTTGCGGCGCAGCGTCGGGAGATGGCACCGCCGCCGCGGCCGGTTCGGCAACCGCGGGCGCGGATGTCACGGGCGGCGGCGTTGCGGGCGGAGATGCAACCGGCCGGTCGGCCGCGTTCCGCTGATCCCGCAGCGATGCCAGGGCCGCGCGGAGTTCGTCCAGTTCTTCCTGCAGACGGTCGATCTTTTCCAGAATCATTTCTTCTGCCGGCGCTTTGGCAGGGGTTGGCGCCTTATCGTCCGCGGCTCGAGACGGCGCCGGACAGATACACCAAAGAGCGAGTCCAAGTGCGAGGGCGCAACTCGAGGAGCGTGCGGACGTACGTGGTCCGAAGAAGGTTTTCATGTTCACTAAGCTACCGGTGAGGTCATGAAGAAGTCATCAAGGAAACATAAAGGATGTATAAGGCCTCTTTTTGGGGGCTCCATGCATCTCTAATTTCACAGCTCTTTCCAGCATTTCCGCGCGGAGAGCAGCCCAGTGCCGGACTAAGTCGCGATCGTGCGCGATGCACACTTTAAGGGTTTGGCCCGTCTGGGGATACTTTGGAACGGGTTGGCTTGCGGGGTGTTCGTAATACGCCTTCAGTTCAGCCTCGTAACCCGCGACCTTGCTCTCATAGAGTTCGACGCGGCTTTGACACCACGCGGCGAGTCTGCGGAATTCCGCGGCTGTCTGCGCCCGCGCGCGCAGCCGGTTCCACTCGCGGACCGTCGGGATTCCCGCGCCCTGGGTCTGCGGTTGTCCTGCTCCCGCCAATAAAGTAATTGCCAGCACCGCACCGGCAAATGTACACTTACTTTTCATACGGGAGATTCTGCGCCTCAAGTTATAAAAAAGGCATAAAAAGTCCTTCGACGCGGGCGGCCCACGCGCCGGAGCCTTATGAAATCCTTATCTTCTATTGAGGACTTTCTAACAGGTTTGCTGCGAAGCTGAAGTCATGAGCTCTGCTGATCCTGCCTGGTTATGCATCGCGCTCGTCTGTCTGTTCGGGGCCCTGGCCTTTCTGCGAGTCCGGTTTCCGATGGCTTCGAAGCGCGCGGAGACCGCGGTACTGGCTACGGCGACGGTGCTTTTCTTTTTCGCCTGCAACTTGTTTCTGCCGCTGCACTAGCGGTCATCGGCCTTCGTCAGTGGGATTGCGAAAGCGATATCCTACCCATGGCTCGGTGAGAATGTACTCCGGGCGCCCTGGATTCTCTTCGATCTTCTTGCGCAGCATGCGCACGTAGGACCGCAGGTATTCCAGTTCCTCGCCGTATTCGGGGCCCCAGATCGCGCGCAGCAGACGGGCATGGGTGACCGGCTCTCCCGGGTGCTGCATAAAGAATGCGATCAGATCGAACTCCGTCGGAGACAAGTGGAGTTTCCGGCCGCCTTTTTTCAACTCGCGATGGACCAGGTCCAGTTCCAGAACGCCGGCGCGAATGATCGAAGCCTCCGGCGGGCGGCCGGCCCGGGTGCGGCGCAGAACAGCCTGAATACGCGCCAGGAGCTCGCGAAAGCGGTAGGGCTTGATGACGAAATCGTCCGCGCCCGCTTCAAGCGCCTGCACGGTATCGTTCTCGGAGTCGCGGACGGAAATCATCAGAATACCGGTCCCGGTTGCCAGGCGGCGCAGGCGGCGGCAGGCTTCGACCCCGCCCATGCCGGGCATGTTAATGTCCAGCAGCACCAGGTCGCACGGACTTCCGGCAAACCTTTGAATGGCCTCTTCACCGGTGCCGGCCTCGCTCACCAAGAACCCCGTGGCTGCGAGGGAAGTGCGCAGTGCACGGCGAAGCGCGGGCTCGTCATCGACGATTAAGATGCTTTGCTGTTCCTGCATGACGAAGCGTCCCCGAGACCCGAAGCACCTGCCGGGAGCGGAATCGACAGGCGGAAAGCGATGCCGCCATCCGCCGCCGCGCCGGTTTCCAGGTCGAGACTGCCACCGTGGGCGAGGGCGATTTTGCGGGCTACATATAGCCCCAGCCCCGTTCCGGAGGGCACGCGCCGCGCTTCGGGACCGCGGTAGAACCGTTCGAAGATGCGGTCCCGCTCGGCCGGCGCGATTGGGCTGCCGGCATTCCACACGGTCACGGCAACCGAGCCGCAGGCGATACTGACCGCGACTTTCACGGGAGATCCCGGCGGCGAATAGCGGCAGGCGTTGTCCAGCAACTGGCTGAGAGCCACCTGATAAAGATCCACATCCACCGGGACCTCCGCAACGGCGCGGTCAGCGTGGAACACGATCTGGCGCTCGGGCATCTGGCGGGAATACCGCTGCACGAGGGATTCGATCACCGCGGTGAGGTCTGCCGGCTCGAGGCTGGCCTTCACCTGGTCGCGGTCGAGGCGCGCAACCCGCAACAGGTGTGAAGTCAAATTGCTCAGCCGCAGCGCTTCTGTTTCGACGATCTCCGCCAGTTCGGCCTGTTCCGCACGAAGAGGCCGCGCCTCGTTTATTCCGCCGGCCGCGGTGAGAATGGTGGCGAGCGGCGTTCGGAATTCGTGCGCCAGGGCGTCCAGAATGGCGGCACGGAGAGTTTCGCTTTGCGCTTCGGCGGCGGCACGGCTGGCCTCGCGGACCATGCGCGCCCGCTCCAGGCCGGCCGCGGCCAGAGCAGCCACGGGACCGGCCATGCGCTGCTCGTCTTCCAGACCCCGCACGCCAAGTGTTCCGAGCGTCCTCGCGGCCGTGCCGACGCGGCGAAATGCAACCTGGCGCGACGGCTCCGTGGAATCCCGACCCAGGATGTATGCCTCGCGCGTCTGCTCGCACAGGTCGCCGCCCGCATCGCCGGCGATCGAGAGTTCGGCCGTTGCGGCATCGAAGAAAGCCGCCGCCTGCAGGTCGAACACATCCCGAATGGCCGCGATCAGCCGGGATGGATCGAGGCGCAACGGGTCCATGGCAAGCAGGCGCTGCGCGAGCTCGTAGAGCCGCTCCAGGTGGCGGCGGTCGCGACGGGCGGTTCTTGCCTCCAGGCGCGCCCGGGCGGCCAGGCGGCTGACCAGCAGGGACGATGTTAACAGCGCGGCCAGCGCCGCCACATCCACGGGATCGGCAACCGTAAACGTAAATAGCGGATCGATGAAGAAATAGTCGAGGCAACCAACTGCAACGATGGACACCGCCGTTGCCGCCAGCGGTCCGCAGTCCAGGCAGTTCAACACGACCGCGATGAGGAACACGAATCCCGCCGCCGCCGTATTCAGATGGAGCCGGTAGGCGCAGGCCGTCAGCACAGCCAGCACCAGCGAGCCGCGCAGAACGGGGATCGCCGCGCGGCGCACCTCAAGAGTCGAACGCACCTCTTGCGGCATCGTTCGATCCAGGCTAGCGGCCGGAGGATTAAGAAGTCGTAGGGAATCGATAAAGATTACATAAAGCTCCGCCGTTTTTCATGCCTTTTTCAGGCCCCGTCCCGGATACTTCCGCCATGAGGTGCATTGCAAAGTTCAGCTTGTTTCGTGTTCTCCCGGCGCTGGCGATTTTCGGAGCGGCGGCGTTCGCGCAATCGACGCTGGGGAATATAGTGGGGGTCGTACAGGACCCCAGCCAGGCAGTGGTGGAGGGCGCGGCGGTGAAGCTCTCCGGTCTGGATGACGGGTCTTCGCGCACTACGCTTTCGGGGACGAACGGCGCGTTCGAGTTTCTCAACCTGCGTCCTGGCAGGTACTCGGTGACGGTGCAGCATGAAGGCTTTTCGGATTATTCACTGCCTTCTCTTCAGCTCGATGCGCGCCAGACGGCACGCGTCGAGGCGGTGCTGACCGTGGCGGGCGCGACATCCACGGTGGAAGTCACTTCGGCCGCATCGGAGGTCAATACGGAGAATGCGACCATCGCCGACACCAAGAATTTCAAGCAGGTGGTGGATTTGCCGATGAATTACCGCGGCGGCAACGATAGCCCGTTGGCGGCGCTGGTGGCGGTGCCGGGAGTGCAGCAGGACGCCAGCGGCAATCTTTCGATCGGCGGTGGCACGCCATCGCAGATCCAGTATTCGGTGGATGGCGCTTCTACCGTCAACGTACGGCAAAACGGAGCGCTGGGAAACATGAATCCTTCGTCGGAACTGATCAGCGAGTTCCGCGTGGCGCAGTTCAACAACAACGCGGAATTCTCGCAGTTGAGCGACGTTACGATCGTCACCAAGAGCGGCACGAACGGCATTCACGGCAGCGCGTTCGAATATTTGCAGAACAGCGCGCTGGATGCCACCACGTACGGATTCGATACGAAAGCGCACAAGGCTTACAACACATTCGGCGGCAGTTTCAGCGGGCCGGTGCAGATCCCGGGGTTGTATAAAGGGAAAGACCGAACCTTCTTTTTCGTGGATTACGAAGGCAACCGGCGATCCTTTGCAACGCCGCAGCAGTTTTCGGTTCCCACTGCCGGTATGCGCACGGGCAACCTGGCCGGTCTTCCGGGCGGCGCGGTAGTGGACCCGCTCAGCGGTTCTCCGTTCCCCGGAAACGTGATTCCGGACACGCGGCTCAGCGCGGTATCGCAGTCGCTGCTGAACCATTACCTGCCGCTGCCCGATTTCGGCGACGGCACGGACACCAACGCGAATTATCGGCGACAGGAGGCCACACCTGCCGCAGCCAACGGCTACGACGTGCGCATCGATCACACAATCACGAGCAAGCAGCAGATCTTCGGACGATGGAGCTGGAAGAACGTCGACACAACCGCGGCCAACAACGTGCTGCCGAGCGATCGCGACCACGAGACGAACCGCAACCTGATTGTCTCCCACAACTACAGCATCCGCCCGAACCTGCTCAATGAAGCGCGTTTTGGCTTGACCTATTACGCCATCCGCGTCAATTTTCCGATCAGCGGCGCCGGAGCGGTCCAAACGCTGGGTCTGCAGGGGCTGGACCTGAACGACGTTCCGAACGTGAACGCGTTTCCCGGTTTCGACTTCAGCGATGGCACCGGCTTCACGCCGTTCGGACGCGACAAAACGGGGACGACCCGCTCACAGACCCTGCAGTTCACGGACAACCTTTCGTGGATCAAAGGCAGACACACCGTGAAGTTCGGCGTCGACTTCCGCCGCGTCTATTACTATGACCCCGAAAGTTTCGGCGGCTCCGACGATTTCGGCCAGTTCACGTTCAACGCGGGCGTCTTCAGCGGCAATGCCTTCGCCGATTTTCTGCTCGGGCTGCCTTCCAAGACGTACATTGCGCAGTCCGGGCCGGACGTGCGCGCCTATGCCTATCAAACCGGCTTATATGCGCAGGACGAGTGGCAGGCTTCGCGCAACCTCACCGTGAACTTCGGCTTGCGCTGGCAGGCGCTGCCGCCGTTCGTGAGCGAGATCAGTAACCTGACCGCATTCAACCCGGCCACGGGCGGCGTGATCATCCCGGATAACGCCACGGTACGAGCGGGCTTTCTGGAGAGCATCAACGGATGTCCCGGCGTGAATCCGGACCTGCCGTGCGCGCCGGTTACCAAGGCGAGCACGCTGGGCCTGGGCGGCGGCGTCCGTTATTTTTACAAGGGAAACTTCCAGCCGCGCGTGAGCCTCGCGTACCGTCCATTTTCCAATAACAAGACCGTGATCCGTGCGGGTTTCGGCATTTTCACCATGACCAGCCTCGGCCAATTGTCGTTCAACACGACTAACATTGCGGTCGCGGTGGTCCGCACCGCGGCAAATGGACTCACAGCCGCGGGGCAGCCGCTCTTCCAATTCCCCAACGTGCGCCCGGCCGTGGAGGACCCTGCCAGCATCGCCGGCACGGGCGATTTCTATCAGAATGTAGATCTGCATTTTCGCGATCCGCAATCGGCGCAGTGGAACTTGACGATGGAGCGCCAACTGGCCGACAACCTGACTCTCCGGGTGAGCTATGTAGGGATGAACTCCTACCGTCTGCCGCAGACCGAGGATCTGAACCAGCAGGCTCCCAGCCCTGAGCCCGTGGATTTCGCCCAGCGCCCTTATCCGAACTGGGGCAGGATTCTTTCCAGCGAGAACGCGGCATTCGCCAATTACCAGGCGCTGCAGACGGAAGTGAACAAGAACATGGGGCACGGGCTGCTCCTGCAGGCGAGCGAGACGTGGGCGAAGAACCTCGGCAACGGCGGCGGCGATGCGCCCACGGCGTTTGCTCCGGAGGTGATTTATGGCACCGCCGTCGCGGATCGTTTCGCGCTCAACCTCAACCGCGGCAACATTGCAGGCACGCGCCGCCAGCGCGGATTGATTTCCGCGATTTATCAGTTGCCCTTCGGCAAAGGCCGTACCTATCTGAAGAGTGCCCGCCCGGTGGTCGATGGCTTCCTGGGAGGATGGGAGCTGAGCACGGTGACCATGATCGAAACCGGGCCGTTTCTGACTCCCATCACCAGCCCCTCCTTCGACACGGCCAATCTGAACCTGGTGTATCGCGGGTCGCTCCTGCGGCCGGACCGCATCGGCAACGGCAACCTGTCGAATCCGACTCCGGGCGAGTATTTCAACATCAACGCCTTCAATCCGGTGCCTGCGCCGGGCCGCATCGGCAATGCCGGCGTGGGGATACTCGAAGGTCCGGGAACGACCGCCATCGCCGCCGGGCTGGCGAAGACGTTCGTGGTGCGCGAGGGCGTGCATCTGCGATTCGAAGCCACATTCACGAACCTGCCGAATCATCCGAACTTTGCGCCGCCGTCGGTGGACGTTTCGGCTCCTGCGACATTCGGCAAGATCACGAGTGTGCAATCGGCCGAGAACTCCGGCAACCGTACCGGGCAGTTGGCTCTCCGCCTGGAATTCTGAGTTTGCGGGCAGCGCCGGCGGTCTCCGCCGCCGGCGCGTTTCCTCCTCTTCCCCGACTGCCGCCCTCCGCTATCATGAATACAGGTCTTCCACATGAAGCTCCTGTTTTACCGCTGCGCCGTGCTGCTTGCCCTGGCGGCCCTTCTCAGCATGGCCTCGCCGCAGCAGTATCCTTACCCGAATCAGGATACGATACCGCCAGCTCCCGGCCAACACGATCCCGACCCCAAGCTGCCCAATGGCAAGAGCCAGCGCGATGCCATTCTCAAACAGGAACACGAACAGAACCTGAAGGACGCAGCGCAGCTCACGGTGCTCACGCGCGAATTGCAGGACGACCTGGAAAAAGAGGACGCGCACGTCCTCTCGCTGGCCACTCTGAAAAAGATCGACGAAATTGACAAACTGGCTAAGAAAATCCGCTCCCGCCTGCGTCACGATTAGTCTGCTGGCCTGCGCAACCTTGGCGGCTCAATCCACGCTGCCGGTTCCGGCGCCCACGGGGCCGGCGAAAGCGCCCGCGATCGCGCTGCTCGATCCGCATGACGGGCCGGAATGGGAGAAGTGGACGAAAGACGCCGGCTGGCGGATTATCGTGCCTGACGGCGTGGCGGACAACGCGGCGATCGATACCCGCGTGCAGGCGCTCGCCGCCGCGGTGCGGAAAGCAATCGACACCTTGGGAGTCGATCCGGCGCGCGTGTATATCGCCGGACGCGGCGAAGCCGGTTCCGCGGTTTTTTATGCCATCTCACGCATACCGGATGTTTGGGCCGCGGGGCTCGCGCTGGGAGGCTCGCCCACGGCCGCGATTGAGAGCGACCGCATCTTCGCCGCCAACTTCACCGATACGCCGGTTCTTTGGATCGGCCCCGCCACGGGCGATCAGGCTCTGGCGCAGAAGCTCAAGGCGGACGGCCTCAACCTCGAATGGCGCTCGCCTACGGGCTTGACCAACGCCGCCGTCTTCGGCTGGCTCTCGGGCCACGCGCGCGATGAGTTCCCCGCCTCCATCGATTGCGAGACCAACTCACCGACGTTTGCGAGCTGCTACTGGATTCACGTGACGAAATTCGACCCCGCCGAGCGCAACGACGTTCTTCCTTCGACGCACCTTTCGCCCGGCTCCGGAGCGGCGCTCGATCTGGGAGGCTTTGGCTTCAAGCCCGACGATCCCGGACCCGGCGTGCTGGTCTCCTATCTGCCGGAAAAGTATCGCGGTCCTCTGAAAATGGGCGACCGCATCGTAGAACTGGACGGCAAGTCTCTCGAAGACGCGCGCGCGTACATCGACCTGATGGCGAAGACCGTTTCGGAAAAGCGCGTGGTGGCGATGGTTCAGCGCGGCAAGGACCGGATACGGCTGGAGACGCGCGTCGTGCTGCCGGTGCGAGACCCGCTGGTGACGGCGCGCGTGCAGGCGCGCTACGATGCCGAGACCAGGGGCATCGAAATCATCAGCCGCTCGATTGTCGAGATGCGTGTGACGGTTCCCGAACATTGGATTCCCGCCAACCTGGCGTGGAACGGGCTGACGCTGGAAGGCATTTCGAAGCCCGGGTGCATTCAGCTCTCCGTGGATAAGGAACTCCTGCACGCCGCCGCGTGTCCGCAGCCATGAAGCGGAGACTCACTGCCGCGGAAGCCGCCCGGCGCCTGGCGCGAGCACCGAAAAGCGCTCAACGCGATGCCGCCATCCGCAAAACCGTGCGCTCCATACCGCGCGGCAAGGTGGCCACGTATGCGCAGGTGGCGGCTGCCGCGGGGTATCCGCTCTATCATCGGCAGGTGGCGCAATTGCTGCGGACGTCGCCCGCCGGTTCCCTGCCCTGGCAGCGTGTAGTCGGCGCGGGCGGCGAAATCAAGCTGAAATATGAAGCCGCGCTCGAACAGCGCACGCGTCTCGAAATGGAAGGCGTGCGCTTTCGCGGCAAGCGCGTGGATATGGCCGGGCACCAGCACCGTTTCCGGCCGTGGGAATTTGAATGACCGGCGGCGGACCGCACGCCTATCGCGGCTCCTGCTTGCCGGGGTCCGGCGCTCCGTTCTTCTTTTTGTTTTTCATCACCGCACCCAGCATGAAGGCCGCTGGAACGGCTGCGAGCAGGGCAAATCCGAACTTCCTCTGCCGCGGCTGGGGCATGCCCGGGGGCACTACCCCTGCCTCGTGCGAGTGGTCAATGGCTTTTCCGATCCGCATTTTCTCCACGTCGTACTCGAACTGCTTGCCGCACTCCAGGCATACAACGTAGCTTTGGCTATGCGGCTGGCCTGCCTTGGTAACGGGGGCTACAGGACGGGTGAGGCGGCGGTGCGGGCAGCGGAAAAGCAGGTTCAGAACCGAGTCGATCATAAAAGCTCCGGGATAGCTCTTCCCTCATTCAATTGTCGCAGGATGCAGCCTCAAACGCAGCGTCTGCCGCCTATGGACCGGGCGCGAGTGTGTATCCTTCGCCACGCAGCGTGTGGAGCAGGTGCCGCGCATGGCCGGAATCGATTTTGCGCCGCAGCCGTCCGAGGTAAATTTCGATCAGGTTCGAGAACGCGTCGTAGGACTCATCCCAGACCTCGCGCGAGATCTGGGCGCGCGTGACCGTCTCTCCGGCGTGGCGCGCCAGGAACTCGAGCAGCGCGAATTCCTTGGCGGTCAGACTGACGGAGCGGCCGGCGCGCTGCACCTTGCGTGTTCCGAGATCGATCGAGAGATCGCCGACGGTGAGGACTTCCTTCTTGCGGACCATGCGGCGGCGAAGCAGTCCGCGGACGCGCGCCAGCAGTTCCTGGTATTCGAACGGCTTGACCATGTAGTCGTCGGCGCCGAGGTCCAGGCCGCGAATGCGCTCCTCCACGGCGTCGCGCGCGCTGAGGATCAGGATCGGAACATCATTGCCGGCGGCGCGCAGGGCGCGGCATACGGCAAACCCGCTCTTGCGCGGCAGCACGACGTCCAGAATGATGAGGTCGTAGGCGTTGACGGAAGCTTTGAAGTCGGCCTCTTCGCCGTCCGCGGCGACATCGACGGCGTAGCCCTGCTCGCGCAGCCCCTGCCGCAGGACCTCGGCTGCATCCGGTTGATCCTCAACCAGGAGGATGCGCATGCAATTTCTTCCTCGACGGGTATTCTACTCCTGAGTCTGCCCCGCCGGCTTGAGCACGCCCGCGGCCCTGCGCTCCGCAGCCATTCGCCGCCCTCGCGCCAGGGCGGCCCTGCGGTTGAGCCAGATGAGCGGACCGGTGATCGCGAGAGCCGCGAGCAGCAGGCTGAAAACGGCGGCCGCGATGCGCGAGGGCATGCCGAAAATCGTCCCTGTGTGAATCTCGCGATTCCATTCGATCAACGCCGTGAAGACCACCGGTGCGGTCCGGCTGCTCTCTACGGTTAGAACCCGGCCCGTCCGCGGGTCGAGCGTGACGTTGGTGCGGCCGGCAGGCGTGTGATCTTCCGGAAAGCGCAACTGCACGAGGACGGGCCGCTTGCCTCCCCAGAACGAGATGCGCATGGGCCGCGCGCCGGGAACGGCTTCACTGGCCGCGGCGATCATCTCATCCGCGGTGGCGCCATGGCCCGGCAGGTTCACGGCGGAAGCTTTGGCATCCATCATATTGAAAAGCGTGCCGCCGGTCTGAATGTGCAGATTGATTCCGGTCACCGCGAACAGGAACATCGCCAGCGAAGACCAGAAGCCGAGTACGCGATGCAGGTCGTAATTCGTGTGGCCCGCTTGTGGCGACATGCGGAAGCGGAAAATGCGGCGCGGCCACCACAGGTACAGTCCGGAAAGCGAAAGAAAGAGCAGCGCGACGGAAGCCGCGGCCACCACCTGGCTGCCGGCATATCCTTCGGCCAGGTTGATGTGCAGCTCGTGGATCTTCCAGATCAACTGGTTGCCGAGCTCTTTGCGCCCGAGAATCGCGCCGGTGTACTGGTTGACGTAGATCTCGCGCGTGACTCCGGTGCTGCGCGAAGCCAGGCGCACATAGGTGGAATCGGAATCGGTCGCCGGCATGTACATGCGCTGCACGCGCCACGCAGGCTCCTGGCGTTCGACATCGCGGCGCACCTGCTCCCACGGCAGCGGCCGGCCGCCGGGAGAGGCCGTGAGCAGGTGCGGATTCACCGCGCGGTTCAGTTCGTTCTCGAAGACCATGACCGCGCCCGTGAGGCTCAGTACGATCAGAAACAGCGAGGCGGCCAGCCCGAGGCACAGATGCAACTGCAGCAGAAGCTTCTTCACGTTACTCCACCGTCACCGGCTGGGCGGCAATCAATTCCGGCCGCTCCGTGCTTTTGCGCCGCGTGATCAATGCGGCCGTGAGCCCGATGGCGGCCGCGAACGAGAGCCACACTCCGGGAATCGCATGGTTCCCGGTTTCCGCAATCAAATAGGTGCAGATCGCCGGCGTGAAGCCGCCGAAGACGGCCGTGGCCATGCTGTACGCAAGAGAGAATCCGCTGGCGCGCACTTCGCGCGGCATCAACTCTGTGAGAAACACGACCATCGCTCCGTTGTAGCTGCCGTACAGGAAGGAAAGCCACAACTCGACCGCCAGCAGCCGCCCGAAGGAGGGCGCGCCGACCAGCCAGGTCAGCGAGGGGTACGCAGTCGCCAGAGCCAGCGCAGTGCAGGATACGAGGATGGGTGTTCGCCCCACGCGGTCGCTGAGCGCGCCCATCAGCGGCAGCCAGATGAAATTCGACACGCCCACGCAAATGGTCACAACGAGAGTCTGCGTGCTCCCGAGCTTCAGGATCCTGCTGCCGAACGTGGGAGTGTAGGCGGTGATCAGGTAAAACGAAACCGTGGTCATGGTGACCAGCATGGTTCCGAGCAGTACCAGCCGCCAGTTGGCGCCTACCGATTGCAGAATCTCGCGCGGCTTGGGGTGCCTGGGCCGCGCCAGAAAATCTTCCGTTTCCGCCAACGACCGGCGGATCAGAAACAGAAAGGGGATGATGCCGCAGCCCACCAACAGAGGAATTCGCCAGCCGAACGACGTCATCTGCTGCGCCGAAAACCTCATGTTGAGCGCCACTCCCAGGAGCGCCGCGAAGACCACCGCGCACTGCTGGCTGGCGGATTGCCAGCTCACATAAAAGCCTTTGTGTCCAGGCGTGGCGATCTCCGCCAGGTACACGGAAACTCCACCCAGTTCCACGCCCGCGGAGAAGCCCTGTACGAGCCTGCCGATCACCACGAGCAGCGGCGCCAGCAGGCCGATGGATTCATAGCCCGGCATGCACGCGATGGAAACCGTGCCCACCGACATCATGGCGAGCGTGAGAATGAGGCCGGAGCGGCGGCCCTTGCGGTCGATGTACGCTCCCAGCACCAGCGCTCCCAGCGGGCGCATCAGGAACCCGACGCCAAACGTTGCCAGCGAATACATGAGCGAGGCAAATTCACTGCCTTTGGGGAAGAAGGTGCGGCCGATGGCGGCGGCGTAGTAGCCGAACACCATGAAGTCGTACATCTCCAGAAAATTGCCGGCCGCGACGCGAATTACGGCTTTGATTTTGGCCGCCCGTTCTGTCCCGTGGATCATGAGTTCGCCTTCATCCTTGGATTACTCGTGCAACTTCGCCAGTTCGCCCCGCACAACAGCCGCCGGCAGCGGCAGATAGATCTGCTGCCCCGCCACATCGTTCTGTCCCTCCGCGCTGAGCACGTAGCGCAGAAACTCGCCCACCAGGGGCGTTGCCGGTCTGCGGTTGATGAACATGTAAATCGTGCGCGTGAGCGGATAGCTGCGGTTGGCCACGTTCTCGCGCGTGAGAGCGACGGAATGTACCCCGTCTTCGGATAGCGGGAGCGCCTTCACGCCGGGTGTAGCATGCCCGAATCCGCAGAAGCCGACGGCGGATTCATCCTCTTCCACGGCTTTCACGATGAGATCACCCGCGTTCGCCAGCAGCTTCCGGTTCGGTCCGTAAGCGTTGGCGTATTCATGCAAGCCGCAGTTCCATTTGCGGCTTCCGCCCAGGACGCGTTGCTGGAAGAAATAGCCGAGGCCGGAATCGATTTCGTATCCGTGCAGATGAATCGGTCGCGCCGCCCATTCGCCCGTGAGACCGAGATCGCCCCAGGTACGGACGGGGGCGGAGGTGCAGCCGAAGATGGCGCTCAACTGGCGCAGCGACAGCTTTTCGATGGGATTCCGCCGGTTCACGAAAATCGCGAACGCAAAAGTCTCCAGGGGCACATTGAAGCTGGCGCTGGCCACCGCGAGCCCGAGCGGCCCCTCGGGAAAAACCCGGCGGTAGGCGATATCTTCCATGGGAATGATTTCGCGCCCCATGAGAGCGATATCGGAAGTCTCCAGGTACAGTCCCGCAATGGCGTTTGCTGTGCCCAGATAGCGTGTCTGGAAGATCGCGTCGGGATGAAAGCGGTGAAAACCGGCCTCCCAGAATTCCATGAGGGTCTGCATATGCGAGTTTCCCATGACCCGCACCACGCCGCCCGCCATCGGCTGCGGTTGAAACCGCGGCAGGTCCCTGGGCGTCTGCGCTGCCGCCGCAAGCGCCATCGAAAGCCAGCCAATAAACAGGCGCGTCATCGGCTTGCCAGCAATTTCCGGCTGTTCGCGGCCTGCTCCGCGCGCAGCGGGATGTAGATTCTCTGATCGAGAATCACCTGTTGTCCCTGTCGGCTCAGGATGAACCGCAAGAATTCTGCGATCGCCGGATCGAGCGGCTTTCCAGGCGCGCGGTTGAGATTGAGATAGATCAGCCGCGAGAGCGGATAGGCCGCGCGCGCGACGTTCTCATACGTGGGTGCATACACCGGCCCGCCGTTGCGCTCCGCCAGCGCCAGCATTTTCACGCCTGCATCGACGTAAGCGAGGCCTGCGTAGCCGATGCCATCGGGGTCATGTGCCACGCGACCGGCGACCGGGAAGACCACTTTGTCATACGCGATGCCATCGCGCCACTCGCCGCGCTCACCCGGCAGGCTCAACACGCGCTGCCGCACGAATTCCTCGAAGCCGTTCCACGGCTGTACGCCGTAAATATGGATGGGACGGTCCGCCCACGCGCCGCCCAACCCGAGTTGGCCCCATTTGACGATGGCTTCACCGCCGCGATGGTGAGTCTTCGAGAGAATCGCGTCCAACTGGTCGAAGGTGACGCTTTCGATCGGATTCTCCTTGTTGACGAAGAACCCCACCGCGTCCAGGAAACCGAAATGGCGATAGGATCCGCCGGAAATCGGCACGCTCAGCGGATCGTAGCCGAATTTCGCGCGAAACTCGGCGATATCGTCGGGCCGCAATTCGCGCGATACAAACACCATGTCGAGCTTTCCCTGAATCAGTTCCTTGGCGCCCAGACTGCCGGCGTACGGCGGCTCGACATCGAGTTGAAAGTTCGGATGATACTTGCGGAACGCCTGCACCCACATCTTCACCAGGCCGGGCAGCACGTCGGAAGCCGCGGCTGTGAAGTGGCCCGCGATTTCCCCCGCCGCCGGCTCGTAAGCGGGAAGGGCGCTGTCGATGGAAGGCTGGAGGATTTCCGGCTCCGGCAGCGCGCGTCCATGATCGCGGCCCGCGGCGGCCTGGGCGTCCGTCTGCGGCTTGTTGGCGGGGAGCGCGGGTGCCGTCCACTCGACCATCGGGCCCGGCGCAGCTACCTCGGACGACCCGCCTGGCCCCGGGAGCGGCTGTGTGCCTTCGCGCTGCACCGACCGCAACTGGCGCCAATCGATTCCCAGAGCCTCCAGGATGGTAGGCGCCACCTGGGTAGTCGAGACAGCTTTCTTGATGATCTCGCCGGGCGCATCGGGACGGTAGATCATGAGCGCGACGTTCGTATCTTCATCGAAGAAGCCGCCGTGCTCCGCCAGTTTGGTAAGTTGCGGATTGCCCCACATCACGCCGAGCACGGGCTGCACGATGAGATCGGGCATGCGCGGGTCCTGCCGCGGATCGTTCCAGCGCAGCTTGAGTGTCTCGCCCCAGTAGACTTTGTGGATGCCGAAGCGCTCTTCGTTTTCGTGCAGCTTGGCGGCCACCTCCGCGGTACGGCTCTGGTCCTTCAGCCAGATCAGCCCCACGGTATCGACCACGCACTGCGCCGTGAGGCCTTTCTGCACCTGGTCGGGAAGTGCGCAGAATTCCGGCTCGGAGAGGATCTTCCTCTTGGTGACATCGATGGGCGAATTGCCGTGCTTGGCGGTGAGCACGATCATGGTTGAATCCGCGATTCCGGCCTGGCGCAGCGCTTCGGTGATGCGCCGCATCTGCGTATCGAGATAGTCCATGCCCTGCATCACGCCCGCGGTGGGCGCGGCATCGGTGTCGCGATACCCGGCGATCTTCTGCGATACGTTGACCGTGATCAGCGTTACGCCCATCAGCTCGGGAATGCCGATCTGGCGCGTGCCGGTGTGGTCCCTTCCGCCGATGTTGTTCAGCAGCGCCCGCATGCGTTTGTCGTCCTGCCGGATGGTGGAATCGATGGAAGCCTTGACCCCGGGCGTGTGCGAATTGGGCGCGAATTCATCGTCCAGGCCTTTGCCTGAAGGGCCTTTGACGTAGTCGCAGAAGCCCGGAAACTGGTCGATCCAGGTAGTGGTGCCGCCTGCCTGCTTCACCAGTTCGTAAATCGTATTCACGCGCAGCCACTGGTGCGGATAGACGGGCGCGCATCCGTGATCCGGATCGCGCGGCAGCTTCTTCGGATCCACGCCGCCGCCGGAGTCTTCGGCATCGGGATCGATACTGGCGCCTTCGTTGTAGGCCACCTTGGTGCCGCGCGTTGAGCAATCGGAATCGGGCGGCGAAAGCGTGCGGTCGTACGATTCGGAGTAGATCAGGCCGGTGGTATTCGGTCCGCCGCCGGTCAGAAACGCCAGCATTCCGGGCGTGGAATTGGGTAGCGGCGTGGCCGCGTTGGTATAAATGGATGCGTGCCGGCTCAGCCGCGCCAGCGTGGAGTCCGGTTTGGCTTCGATGTACCTTGCGAGATCGATAGCGTGCAGCCCATCCGCGCTGACGATTAATACATGTTGGATGCGGCCGGCGCCGCTTTGCGCCCAGAGAGCCGCCGCGGCCAGGACGCCCAGGGCACACACAGATTTCCGAAAGCTCAGGTTTGCGCACACGAGTATCTTTCTATCACCGGAAGGCTAAACGGAAGATGAATGCCGCCAGTTCATCTTCCGTTTAGGTTGACGCGCATAGAATGCAATCCAGACTCGAAGTGTCTGGAGGGAGTGCATGCTACTTCGTTTGTGGCTCATCCTCACGGTGCTGGTTGGCGGCGCGGCGGCCCAGTCGGCTGGAGGCGCAATCAGCGGAACGGTCACCGACCCCGCCGGAGCGGTCGTTCCCGGCGCGGAAGTCGCCGTCGAAAACGTCAATACGGGAGAGATTCGCAAGCTCGCATCCAGCACCAGCGGGCTGTACAGCGCTCCCGACCTCCCGCCGGGAGCGTATCGGATCACGGTGACATCCCCCGGATTCTCCGCCATGGTGCGAAACGGTCTGGAGGTCCAGGTGGGCAGCGAACTCGTGGTCAATCTCCAGCTTTCGCTCGGCTCGGCCAGCCAGAAAGTGGAGGTGACGGCGGAGGCTCCGGTGGTGGATGCCGCCAGTTCGTCCATGGGCGCAGTTACTTCGGGTCCCACGGTGCGCGAATTGCCGTTGAACGGCCGCGACTGGACGCAGCTTGCGGCTCTGGAACCGGGGGTCGCGGTGGTGCGGACGCAATCCGCGGTGGCTCTGGCCAACACGCGCGCCAACCGCGGACTCGGCAACCAAATGGCGGTAGGTGGAAGCCGCCCGCAGCAAAACAATTATCTGCTCGATGGCATCAGCGTGAACGATTATTCCGGCGGCGGCCCGGCCAGCGTTCTCGGGGCCAGCCTGGGAGTCGATGCCATCCAGGAGTTTTCCGTGGTCACCGGCAATGCGCCCGCCGATTATGGAAAAACTTCGGGCGGCGTGATCAACGCCGTGACCCGCGCCGGCACCAACGAATTTCATGGCTCGGCTTACGAGTTCCTGCGCAACAGCGCCATGGACGCACGCAATACCTTCGACCCATCCTCACCACCGCCGTTCAAGCGCAATCAGTTCGGAGGCTCTTTGGGAGGCCCCATCCGCAAGAACAAAACCTTCTTCTTTGTCGACTACGAGGGGCTGCGCCAGGGGCTGGGCGTGACGACCGTGGATACCGTGCCTTCGGCCAACGCCCATAACGGAATTCTCACCACCGGCACGGTGAAGATCGATCCCAAGGTGGCTCCGTACCTGGCTTTCTTCCCGCTGCCCAACGGCATTGTGAAGGGCGATTCCGGCACCTATACGTTTTCCGCGCAGGACATCACGCCCGAGAATTTCCTTTCGACACGCATCGACCAACACCTTTCGGATCGTGACCTGTTGCACGGCACCTACCTGCTGGACCGGGCGGATACGACCGGGCCGGACGTCTTCGGCGAAGTGCTGCTGGGCACGCTGACGCATCGCCAGACGGCGTCCATCGAAGAGAGCCACGTTTTTTCGCCGACGGTCGTGAACTTCGCGCGCGCCGGCGTGAATCGGGACATCGCCGAAGCAGTCAAATCGTTCAGCCCGATCAATCCATCGGCCGCCGATCTCTCTTTGGGATTCGTACCGGGAAAAGCGGTGGGGCAGATCAACATCGCCGGCGACACGATTTTCCCGGGCGGGATGGGCTCGGCCGGAGAATATCACTGGCATTACACGTCGTACCAGGTTTATGACGACCTCTCGATCACCAAATCGGCGCACTCGCTCAAGGTAGGCGGCGGATACGAATACATTCAATCCAACGAACTGGGCGCCGGCGCGTCCAACGGGACGGCCGTGTTCGGCTCCATCAGCGCGTTCCTCAGCAACACTCCGACTTCGTTCACAGCCAACGTTCCCGGCACCGGGAATCCGCTTGGCTTGCGGCAATCCATCGCCGCGGGCTATATCGAAGATGCCTGGCGGGTACGGCCCAATCTCACCGTGAACCTGGGGATGCGCTACGAAATGGCGACGGTTCCCACCGAGCAGTTCGGCCGCCTGGCGACGCTGACCTCGCTCTATTCGCCCACCATCCATTTGGGCGCGCCGTATTTCCAGAACCCGACCACTCGCGATTTTTCACCGCGCGTCGGGATGGCCTGGGACCCGTTCGGCAACGGCAAAACGGCCATTCGCGGCGGCTTCGGAATCTATGATTCCCTGCCCCTGACCTATCAGTTCGGCCTGCTCAGCGTGCTGAGCGCTCCCTATCTGGAGCAGGGATCGAGTACCACCGTTCCGAAGGGATCGTTCCCCGATGGCCTGTATTCCACCATCAGCGCCGGAGCGCTGCGCACCGCCTTCGTGGAACAGGACCCCAAGCGCAATTACGTGATGCAGTGGAACGTGGATGCTCAGCGCGAACTGCTGGCGAACCTGGTGCTGGATGTTGGCTACGCCGGCTCTCACGGCGTGCACTCGCCGTTCCTTTCGAGCGACGTCAACACCGTGCAGCCCACCGCCACTCCCGCGGGATACGTCTGGCCCACGCCGCGCGGCAGCGGCGTGAAGCCTTTGCCGACTGTGGGCAACGTGACCGCACTGTTTTACCAGGTCTCCTCGACCTATGACGCACTCCGCGCGCGACTGACGAAACGCTTCGGCCACGGCATGCAGGTGCAGGGAGCGTACACGTGGTCGAAAAGCCTCGATACGGGCTCGGATTCCTTCCAGACGGCCTATACCAACTCGCTTTCCTCGCTGCCGCTCTTCGATTCGCACATTCGCAAATCGCTTTCCGATTTCGACATTCGCAACGTGCTGAGCATCAACGGCACCTGGGAGATTCCTGGCGCTCAGGGAAAGACAGGATTCGTGGGATGGATCGCGAACGGATGGCAGCTTGGGGGCATCATGCAGGTGGCGTCCGGCCTGCCCTTCACGGCGACCATTGCCGGAGATCCTCTGGGGTTGAACAGCAGCATCCCGTACGATTTTCCCGACCGGCTCAATCTGCCCGGCTGCGGAAACCCCGTGAATTCGGGGAGTCCGAACGATTACATCAAGCTTTCCTGCTTCGCCGCTCCGGTTCCGGGCACGCGTCTGGGGGATGCCGGGCGGAACGTCGGCATCGGGCCTGGCCTGATTGATCTCGATACTTCGCTGTTCAAAAACAGCCGCCTGCACTTCCTTTCGGAAGACGTCACGCTGCAATGGCGCGCGGAGATCTTCAACGTAATCAACCACCCCAATTACAGCCCGCCCACCGCGACCGCGACGCAGTTGTTCACGCAGGCGTTGGCGCCTATAACCTCAGCCGGCACTCTAACTTCGACCGTCACCACGTCGCGGCAGATTCAGTTCGCGCTGAAAGTGACCTTCTGAGGAGAACGATGCGGAGGCTGGTTTTGCGGCTCCATCTCTGGTGTGCGCTGGCGGGCAGCCTGGTACTGCTGGTCATCGGGATCACCGGTTGTCTGCTGGTCTACGAATTGTCGATGGATCAGTGGCTCGATCCGGGCATGTTTTCTGTCGCGCCGCAAGGGCAAACGGTGCCTTTCGAGAAGCTCGTAGACCGCGTTCGCAGCGCATTCCCGGGCAAGCGAATCACGCAGGTGAACCTGTTCGGGGCGAAAAACTCGGTGGAGATCCGGGTGGCTCCCGACACCCGTGCCTACTTGAATCCATATACGGGCGCTTTGGTCGGAACGCGCACCGGGGAACCGCCGTCTTTCTGGGTCCGCCACATTCACCGCGAGCTTGCGGGCGGCAAGACGGGCCAGGCAATCGTGCGGGTGGCCAGCTTCATCGTGCTGTTCCAGAGCATTTCCGGCCTGTGGCTGTGGTGGCCTCTCAAGCGCGTGAAAGTGAACTTCGCGGGCTCGTGGCGGCGAATCCACTTCGACCTGCACCATTCCGTCGGCTTTTTCTCGAGTGTGCTGCTGTTCATTCTGGCGGGCACGGGGCTGGTGAAATCCTTCGGCGACCAACTGCAGCCGCTCTTCGACCGGATGACCGGCGAACCCGCGGCAGTGCGCGCCGCGGTGGTGCATCGCGCGCCCGGCGCCGGCCCGATCGGCTTCGACCGTGCACTGGCGATTGCGCGGGAAACTCTGCCCGGCGCGCGACCGGCACGCATCACGCCTCCGAAGAGCGCGGCCGATCCGATTGTCATCACGATGAAGTTTCCCGGCGATTCCACCGCGCCGGGGCGAAGCTGGGTGGTCCTCGATCCGTACTCGGGGCAGGTACTGGCCTCACAGGACGCGCGCCACGCGCCTGCTGCCGCCATGATCCCGATCGTCAATCGCGCGATTCATGTGGGCGGATTCGCCGGGGCGCCTTCGCGCATTCTGGCGTTTCTGGTGAGCCTGGCGCTGCTGGTGCAGATCGTCACGGGCTTTGTGATGTGGTGGAAAAAACGCGGCGCGCGGCCGGCTAAAGCAGGCATCCGCGCCGCAGTCTCAACGGAGGTCTCGAAAGTATGAAACTCGCGTTCGCCCTGCTGGGAGCCGCGATCGCTCTCCCGCTGGCCGCCCAGATGAACAACGTGCCTAAACCGGACACCTATGCGCAGAAACTGGTCGACCGGGAACTCGCCCGCCACTCCGACATCGCGATCCTGGTGTTCCACATCGCCAATCCCGACCGTTCCGATTACCCTATCGTGGCGTCCAACATCGGCCGTTACGGCAAGAAGGCCGATGACGACGATCTGCGGGTAATTCATACCGGCAAACCGAACCTGGAGGTAAACGCCACGGGCAACCACTTCGAAATCGAGATGGCTCTGCATGACGCATCCAGGAATCTACTCGGCGCCATCGCCGTTGTCTACAACTACAAAGCCGGCGAAGACAAGGAAGCGCTGCACCGCAAAGCCGAGTTGGTGCGCGCGGAGGTGGAAAAGCAGATCCCCTCGCTCCACCAGTTGCTGGCATCCGCAAACTGATATGAAAACGAAATCGAGCTCCCTATTCATGCTGCTCGCCGGCGCGCTCCTGGCCGTTCCGGCGCTTGCGCAGCACGCCATCAAAGGCCAGTTCGTGGAACCAAACCACGCCAAACCCTTCGCCGGTATTCCTGCATACACACCGGGCGCTTCCCTTTCCGGCCATCTGCAGAGCGTGGGCGCCGACACCATGGAGACGCTCATGCGGTACTGGATCGCGGATTTCGAGAAGATCTATCCGAATATCAAGATCGATATGGAAGCCAAAGCTTCCGGCACTGCCGGTCCCGCGCTTACTGAGGGCAGGGCCGATCTCGGACCCGTGGCGCGCGAGATGCTGCCGGCCGAAGAGCAGCAGTTTGAAAAGAAATTCGGATATAAACCGCTGGCCATCCGGGTGGCCGGCGGCAGTTATCGCACTCCCGGCAAAACGCACGCCATCACGTTCTTCGTCAACGAGAAAAACCCCATTCAGAAACTGACCTTCGCGCAACTGGACGCCATGTATTCGACGACGCGGAAACGCGGCTACAGGCAAGTCAGCACATGGGGCGACGTCGGCCTCACGGGCGAATGGGCCGGCAAGCCGATTCACCTGTGGGGACTCATCCTGCCCAACGGGATCGGACACTTCCTGCAAATGCGGCTGCTCGAAGCGGGCGAATGGAAGAGTGGAATCGAGGAACGGACCACGGTGGGGTCGCTGGCCGCGCTCGATGCCATCACGATGGGAGTGGCCAAAGATCCGTACGCTATCGGCTACGCCGGCTTCGGCAATATCGTGCCGGGCGTAAAAACCGTCGCACTTGCCCGCGATGCCGGCGGGCCGTTTTATCCGGGCACTTTTCAGGAAGTGGTCGAGCAGCGTTATCCCTTGAGCCGCGTGACCTATATCTATGTCAATCGGGCGCCGGGCAAGCCGCTCGATCCGAAGGTGCGCGAATTTCTGCGCTTTGTGCTCAGTTCGCAGGGGCAGGGCGATATCGTCAAAGAGGCCGTCTTTCTGCCGCTGCCGCCCGCGATGGTAAAGGAGGAACTGGCGAAGCTGCGATAGGCGCTCGCGCGGCCGTCAATGCTGCGCGGCCACGAGTGCCTGCGCGGCCTTCAGTCCTCCGGCCCGCTGAATTCCCGGAACGAAGAAGTTGTCGATGAAATCCTGATCCTTGCCGGCGAAGCCGCTGACGTCCGCGTGTAAGTCGACCGGATGCGGCGCCACCGCGGCGGCGAACAGGCACCAGACGGCCGCTTTGCCCAGCCCGACCAGCGTCGGCTTGGGCGCGTTCAGCCAGGCGAGCGCGGTGAGGATGTCCTGCACGCGATTGGCATCGTCGGTTTTATTGAACGTCAGGAAATTGCGCACGGAGCGGTCTCGCGGCGCCACCGCGCTGCCGGTCTGAAAGGCGTCGATGGCCAATACCGCACGGCCTTCGCGAAGCAGGCGCGCCATTTCGGGCGACCGCCGCGCTGCTTCCGCGCCTTCGGGATCGACGACGAGCGCGGGTGGATTCGAGCCCTTGATCCAGATGCCGGGGATGCGGTCGCCCTTGCCCGCACGCGAGAGCACGATGTGCTCGCCATCTTCCCGGCTGAGCACCTTTGCCGGCCACTCGGCTGCCAGTGTATAGGTCAGGCGCTCACGTTCGTCGCTGGTCTGCGCCTGCGCAAGCCGGATCCACTCGTCGAAGATCTGCGAAAAGTTGAGCGCATTGTCAGGCAGAGTACGATTGTGCAGAGCCAGCATGTCCTGCAGTGGTTCGATGCGCACGGAGCGTTCCTTGAACCGCGCCGGATCGTCGATTCCCAGCACGTGCTTGCCGAAGAAGGCATACATGGCCTCGCGGTTCGGCTGGCTGTAGTTGTGCGGTGCGTCGAAAAGCCGGTATTCCACGTCGTTCCCTTTGCCATACAGATCGTAAACGGCACGCACGGCCGGGTATTCTTCGTGGGGCATATTGCGAGTCCAGTCGCCGGTAGCGGACGTCATCAGCATCGGCCGGGGAGCCATCATGGAGGCGATCTCCACGTTGTTCGTGTCCAGGCGCAGGTTGGGGGCGTTCTCGCACAGCGAGCCGCCTTGCATGATGAAGGACACCATGTTCGCGGGCGCGGAGAAACGGATGCGGTCGTCCACCGCGGAAATCATGATTGTCTGAGTGGCTCCGCCGGAAGCGCCGGTGGCTCCGATTCTCGAGGCGTTCACGTCCGGCAGCGATTGAACGAAGTCGATGGCGCGGATGGAATTCCACAACTGCAGACCGAGCGGGCCGAAGTCCCAGAGCTGCTGGGCGGGCTTGTCGCCGAAATCGTGCGGCGTCTGGATGGTGTCGTCGTAGCCCACCATGTCGTAGGTGAAGACCACGTAGCCCTGCCGCGCCAGCGTGATGGCGCGCGCCGGAACCGAGCAGATGGGCGTATTCTCCAGCCGCCCGTACGGCCAGTGGCCGTGCGGGGATATGATCGCCGGGAAACCTCCGGCCGGCGGCGTTTTCAGCGGACGGTAGAGGTTGCCTCCCAGGTAGTATCCGGGAAGCGTTTCGATCAGTACCTTTTCAATCGAGTAATCGCGATTTTCGATTTTGCCGAAAATCTGCGGATGCAGATCGTTCTTGGGGAAGAGCGGCAGCAGGCCGGCCGCGGAGAGAATCTGCTTGCGCAGAAACTCGCGCCGCGCCTGCCACTCCGCGAGACTGTTGTAGTGCCTGGCAACGAAGTGCGTATTGGTATTGGGGATATCGACGTTGCGCGCGTCCCGCTCGGGCACTTGCGCGAACACGGCGACAGAGGCGACGGAGGCGATCAGGAGAACCCGCATTCCTTTACGGTAGTACGGCACGGATCGCATTGACCGCAAGCTCATGCTGCTGGTACGCTGGAGTGCATAAAGGCCGACCGATGAATAAATATGCCCAGGGCCTGCCGGGAACGCTCGAGGCCCTCGCACGCAGGGTGCGCCGCAGCAGCATCCAAATGGTCTACGACGCGGGACTCGGCCACCCGGGCGGCGACCTTTCGGCCGCCGACATCCTGGTGACCCTGTACTTCGGCGTGTTGAATGTAGACCCGGGCGATGCCGGCGCGGCGGGCCGCGACCGGTTCATCATGAGCAAGGGGCATTGCTCGGCATCGCTATATTCGACCCTGGCCTTCAAGGGATTCTTCCCGGAGAAAGATCTGGCCGAATTCATGGCGCCGCTCTCGCGGCTGAACGGCCACCCCAACCGCACCGAACTTCCCGGCGTGGAGGCCAACACCGGTCCTCTGGGACACGGATTGCCAATCGCCGTAGGCGCCGCCCTGGCCGCCAAAATGGACGGCGCGCCGTGGCGGACCTTCGTGCTGACGGGCGACGGTGAATTGCAGGAAGGCAGCAACTGGGAAGCGATCATGGCCGCCGCGCATTACCATTTGGACAACCTGACGGTCATCGTAGACCGCAACGGCATTCAACAGGGCGGACCTACCGAAGACATTCTCGCGGTGGAACCGCTGGCCGAAAAATTCCGCGCCTTCGGCTGGCAGGTGCGGGAAACTAATGGCCACGATTGCGCGGCTCTGCTCGATGTTTTTCGCGCCGTGCCTTTCGAAGCCGGAAGCCCCAGTTGCATTCTGGCGAAGACGACCAAGGGAAAGGGCGTTTCCTTCATGGAGAACCGCGCGGAGTGGCACCATGGCGTGCCCAATGAAGCCCAACTGGCGGCAGCCCTGCGGGAGCTTGGACCCGAATACCATGGTTGACCGCTTCGATTGCCGGGATGCGTTCGCGGGCGCGCTGGAATGCCTGGCGGAGCAGGACCGCCGCATTGTCGCGGTGGTCAACGATTCGCTGGGATCGACGCGCCTGGCCCGTTTCTCGAAGCGTTTTCCCGCGCGGCTCGTCAACGCCGGAATCGCCGAGCAGAACATGGTAGGGATTGGAGCGGGACTGGCAAACGGCGGAAAAATTCCGTTTGTGTGCGCGGCCTCGTGCTTCCTCACCGCGCGGGCTCTGGAGCAGATCAAGGTGGATGTGGCCTATTCACGCGCCAACGTGAAACTCTGCGGCATGTCGAGCGGGCTCGCCTACGGGCAGCTCGGCCCCACTCATCATTCGATTGAAGACCTTGCCTGGATGCGCGCAATTGCGAATCTCACGGTGCTTGTGCCGGCCGATCCGCTGGAAACCGAGCAGGCGGTGCAGGCCATCGCGGCGACCCAGGGTCCGGTATTTCTCCGCGTGAGCCGTTCGCCGGTGCCGCAGGTTCACCCGGCGGACTACCGGTTCCGCATCGGCACGGCTGCCGTGTTAAGACCGGGACGTGACGTGACGCTCATCGCCAACGGCACCATGGTATGCCGCGCGTTGGAAGCGGCCGCGATGCTGGAGGCGACCGGCGTTTCGGCACGCGTTGTGAATATGAGCACCGTGCAACCGCTGGACCGCGACTGCATTCTCGATGCCGCCGAATCTACCGGGGCCATCGTGACCATCGAGGAGCATTCGATTCACGGCGGCCTGGGGGGCGCGGTCAGCGAAGTGACCGCTGGCGGCCGGCCGGTGCCCGTGCGGATCCTCGGAATTCCCGCCCGGTTTGCGCCGACGGGCACGGCCGAGTGGCTATTCGAGCATTTCGGCCTGACGCCGCAGGGCATTTCCGCCGCGGCTCTGGAACTGTTGGAGACGCGGGTCCGAAGATAATGCCGCGCAGCGTGCTCGCTATCGATCAGGGCACGACCAACACGAAAGCATTACTGGTCGGCGAAACGGGCGAGGTCATCGCCTCGGCTTCGCGCCCCGTCCCGATCGAGTTTCCACAGCCTGGCTGGGTGGAGCAGGACGCCGCTGAGTTGTGGCGGAGCGTGCAGGATGCGGCCGCCGAGTGTCTGGCGGAGGCAGGCGGCATCATTCCCGACGCCATCGGCATCAGCAACCAGCGGGAAAGCGCCATCGCCTGGGACCGCGCCAGCGGCGCGCCGCTGGGGCCTTGTGTGAGCTGGCAATGCCGCCGTACCGCGCCATTCTGCGCCGAGTTGCGCCGTAATGGCTGCGAAGGGATGCTGATCCGGTGCACGGGGCTGGCGGTGGACCCGGTTTTTTCGGCCGCCAAGATGCGCTGGCTGCTCGAGCACATTCCCCAGGGATCAGCGCGCGCACAAAACGGCGAAATCGCTCTGGGCACCGTGGATAGCTGGCTCTTGTGGAACCTCACCGGCGGCAGCGTGCACGCCTGCGATTTCACCAACGCCTCGCGAACACAGCTCTTCAGCCTTACCACGCTTCATTGGGACGACGAACTGCTCGCGTTGTTCGGCATTCCGAAGCCCGCGCTTCCCGTGCCGCGCCCTTCCAGCCATCCGTATGGCGAAACGGCGGGCGCAAGCGCGATTCCCTCGGGGATTCCGATTGCGGCCCTGGCCGGCGATTCGCACGCGGCGCTCTTCGGGCATGCGATCTTCAGTCCCGGGGCTGTGAAGGCTACCTACGGAACCGGATCGTCGCTGATGACCGTCACGCCGGAGCCGCTCTGGAGCGAGGGCCTCTCGACGGCGATCGCATGGTCCGCGGCACAGGAAACGAAGTTCGCGCTCGAAGGCAATATATTCGTGACCGGCGGCGCAGTGCAGTGGATCGGCGAGTTTCTTGGTTTGCCGGACGCGGCTCGCGATGCGGCGCAGCTTGCCGCCACCGTCCCGGATAACGGCGGCGTTTACCTGGTTCCGGCATTCGCGGGCTTGGGCGCTCCGCATTGGAACGATTCCGCGCGCGGCCTGTTGAGCGGCCTCACCCGCGGCGCCACGCGAGCGCATGCCGCACGCGCCGCCGTCGAGGCAATCGCATTTCAGATTCGCGATGTGTTCGAAGCCATGGAGAGCGCAGCCGGCGGGCGAATTCCCGGTCTGCTGGCCGATGGCGGCGGCACGCGCAACGATTTCCTGATGCAGTTTCAGGCCGATATTCTGGACCGCGCGGTGGTGCGCAGTGCGTCCGCGGATGTTTCGGCCATCGGCGCGGCGTGGCTGGCCGGCCTGGCGGCGGGCGTGTGGACGTCGCTGGACGAATTAGCCGCGCTGCCGAGAACGGAGGAACGCTTCGAGCCCGCCATGGCGCACACGGAGCGCGACCGGCTGTTGGGGGGCTGGCGCGAAGCGCTGCGGCAGGCCATGGCGGTCACACCGGAGCCCGGCTGCGTGAAAAGATAAGACATGGCGCGAATCGACGAGTTGCGGCTGATGAGCAAGGTGGCGCGGATGTACTATGAGCAGGGCTTGCGCCAGACCGAAATCATGCACCGCCTCAGCATGTCGCAATCCACCATTTCACGCCTTCTCAAGCGCGCGGAAAAAGCCGGAATCGTGCGCATCACGATCAGCGTGCCGTCGGGTGTCAACCCGGATCTCGAGGAGGCGCTGCAGGACAGGTTCGGGCTGCGCGAGGCCATCGTAGTGGATTCCATGGATGACGACGAGCAGATCGTGCGCGATCTGGGGCCGGCGGCGGCCTATTATGTCGAAACCACGCTGCGGCCCACGGACGTGGTGGGGATTTCTTCGTGGAGCGCCGCACTGCTCGCGATGGTGGATTCCATGCAGCCGAACACACGCAGCAGCGGCGCCCGCGTGGTGCAGATTCTGGGCGGCGTGGGCAACCCCGGCGCGGAGGCCCATGCGACCCACCTCACGCGCCGGTTCGCGAACCTGGTGGGGGGAACGGCCACGCTGCTGCCGGCTCCCGGGGTGGTCGGTTCGTCGGATGCGAAGCGCGTTTTGATGAAGGACCGCTACGTGGAAGAGGCGATGCGGCTCATCGATACGGTCACGCTGGCGCTGGTGGGGATCGGTTCCATCGAGCCCTCGCGCATGCTGGCGCAGAGCGGCAACGTGTTTTCGCCCAAGGAACTCCAAACGCTGAGCGCGCAGGGCGCGGTAGGCGACATCTGCCTGCGGTTCTTCGATCGCAACGGCGCTCCCCTCGCGACTCCGCTCGCCAACCGCGTGATCGGCATGGACCTGGAACAGTTGCGCCACGCGGAGCGCGTGGTGGGAGTAGCCGGCGGCCGCCGCAAGATGCCGGCAATCCGCGGAGCGCTCATGGGACGGCTGATCAGCGTTCTCATCACAGACCGCAACACCGCACAGCGGCTTCTGTCTGACGAAGCGGCAAAGGAGCCGGTGACGCGCCGGAACCGCGCCGCGGCCAGGAACTCATCTGCCGAAAGGGCGGCATCGCGCGCATGAGGGCGGGGGCTGCCATCGCGCTGCTGGGCTGCCTGCTGGTTTCCTGCCGCGCGCCTTGGACCATTCGCCCGATCGATGCCGCCGAACAGGATCCCGGCTCCGGCCAGCCCTTCGACGCCGCTCACTACGCCGCTTCTATCTGGGAAGCCAAAGTGATTCCCGCCGCATCCCGGGCTCCCGATTTCGCCCGGGTTCGGAGTTCGTCCCACCCGGTACTGGTGAAAGGCACGGGGCGCGTGGTGCGAATCGATTCCGCACGGCAGCGAATCCTGTTGGACATCGCTCCCTACGATGGCAAACCCGATGTGGCGCTCGATACGGGCCAGGTTCATGGAACCGCACTGCGCGATGCGCTGCCGTTCATCCAGTTCAGCCAGTTCATCAACCAGGTGGATTTCGCGCACGCCGCGAACGCCCTCAACGATCGTGCCGCCGCGGTCGGCTCGGCGGCCATGGCGGACGTAACTATCGGCAGCGTGCTGGCCTTCGCGGGCGCGCTGGATGTTTCCGGCGGACCGGGACTCGCGGAGATCGTTCCGGTCAGCCTCTCGCAGGAGGCCGGCCGGCCATGACGCCCACCGGCGCCGTTCTTAGCGCATGCGGCATTGTAAAGCAATTTCCCGGCACACGCGCGCTGGACGGAGTCGATTTCACCGCTCGCGCGGGCCAAGTCAGCGCGCTGGTGGGGGAAAACGGCGCGGGCAAATCTACGCTGATGCGCATTCTTGCCGGAATCGACCGGCCTACCGCGGGCAGCCTGGAAATCGACGGCCGGCCGGCGCGGTTGGCGTCTTCGCGCGACGCCGCGGCCCGCGGAATCGCCATGATTCACCAGGAACTCAACCTGCTGCCCGATCTCAGCGTCACGGACAATATTTTTCTGGGACGCGAGTTGACGCGGCACGGCATGCTGGACCGGGCGGCCGAGGAGCGCGCGACGCGCCAACTGCTCGCAACGCTGAATCAGCCTATCGATCCGGGCGCGCCGGCCGGCAGCCTTCCGCTCGGCCAGCAGCAGACCGTTGAAATCGCTCGCGCCATTTCCCAGAACGCTCGCGTCGTGATCATGGATGAGCCGACCTCCGCGCTGAGCACGGCCGAAATCGAGATTCTCTTTCGCGTCATCCGCGATCTGCGGTCGCGCGGCGTGGCGATTATTTATATTTCCCATCACCTGGAAGAAGTGCTGGCGATCGGAGACACGGTCGCGGTGCTGCGCGATGGCCGTGTGGCGGCGGAGGCGGCCACCGCGTCCATCGGGGTCGAATGGATCATCGAAAAGATGACCGGCGGTGTGACAGGTACACAGACGCGCCCGCCGCAGGCGTCGGGGGAACCGTTCTTCTCCGCACGCGGGCTCTGTCTGGGCGGAGAACTGCGCGATCTTTCGTTCGCCGCGCGCGCCGGAGAGATCGTGGGGTTTTACGGACTGCTGGGCGCCGGGCGCACGCCGCTGTTTGAATGCATTGCCGGGCTGCGCAAGCCGGATTGCGGCGACATGCGGCTGGAAACGCGCGGGCTGAGAGGACTCTCGATCGCACAGAGAATCGCCGCGGGCGTCGCGCTGGTGCCCGAGAGCCGGCAGCGCGATGCAATTGTGCCGGCGCTTTCGGTACGCGAAAACATCCTTCTGGCGGTTCGCAAAGGCATATATATTTCGCCCGCTGAGGAACACCGCAGGGCTGTGGATGTGGCGCGGGATTTGCGAATCCGCGCCGGCGATATCGAAGACCCCGTCACCAGTCTGAGCGGCGGCAATCAGCAGAAGGTGGTGCTGGCGCGCTATCTGCTCACGTCGCCCAAGCTGCTCCTGCTGGATGAGCCCACCTGCGGCGTGGACATCGGCGCGCGCGCGGAGATTTATGAAATCATCCGCCGGCTCGCGGCGCAGGGCATGGCGGTGCTTTTCGCGAGTTCGGAATTGCAGGAAGTGATGGCGCTGGCGACCCGCATTGTAGTGATGGCCTCGGGACGAATTACTGCGGAGTTTTCCGCGGCGGAAGCACGCGAGGAGGCGCTGATGGCGGCGGCTTCCCCGCTGGTCGAGCGCGCCAACGGAGGAGACCATGCCCACCGCTGAGGCTGCGCAAAAGAGCGCCGGCTCAGTTGCCGGGCCCTCCCGTGCAGGCAGCGCCGCAGCGGTGCTGTTTCGACTGCGCGCGCTGGTCGCCCTGCTGGCGCTGCTGGCCGCGTTTTCCATTCTTTCGCCCGCATTCCTCAGCGCCGAAAATCTCACGATCCTGGTGAAGCATGTAGCCATCAACGCCATCATGGCGGTCGGAATGACCTTCGTGATTCTGAGCGGCGGTATCGATCTTTCGGTGGGTTCGATAGCCGGACTTGCGGGCATGATCGCGGGAGGCCTCATCGATCGCGGAATCGTGCTGCACGCTTTCGGCGTGGTGGTGTACTTCGATGTCTGGCTGGTGATCGTCATTGCGGCTCTGGCGGGCGCGGCAGTGGGAGCGATCAACGGGATTCTGGTGGCGCGCCTCTCGGTGGCTCCCTTCATCGCAACGCTCGGCACGATGTATGCTGCACGAGGCGCGGCCCTGCTGCTGTCCGGCGGCGCGACGTTTCCCAATCTGGTGGGTCGCGCGGACCTGCACAACACCGGGTTTCCGTGGCTCGGCTCGGGCGCGGTCCTGCACATTCCGGTGCCCATCTGGCTGATGGTCCTGTTCGGCGCCGGCGGCGCGTTTCTGGCCGCGCGCACTCCGTTCGGGCGCCACGTTTACGCCGTCGGCGGAAACGAGCGCGCAGCCCTGCTTTCCGGCATCCGGGTGAAGCGCGTGCAACTGCTGGTGTACATTCTTTCCGGCTTCTGTTCCGCGATCGTCGGACTGATCATCGCATCGGAACTGGCCGCCAGCCATCCCGCCACCGGGGAATCGTTCGAGTTGAACGCCATCGCGGCGGTGGTGTTGGGCGGCACTTCGCTCATGGGCGGCCGGGGCGGCATCGGGGGAACCATCATCGGCGCACTGGTGATCGGCGCTTTGGCCGATGGCCTGGTGCTAATGGGCGTCTCGGAATTCTGGCAGATCGTGATCAAGGGAGTCGTGATCGTGGTGGCTGTGGTGCTGGACCAGTTACAGCGGAGGCTCCGATGGTAAAAGCGCTTCTCGCAGCCTTGGTGGTGGTTTGCTGCGCATGCGGCCCGCGGCAGCCGGCCCGCAAGACCATGGCGATCATCACGCCGTCGCACGAGAACCCTTTCTTCAAAGCCGAAGCTGAAAGCGCCGCCGCCCGCGCCAAAGAGCTCGGTTATGACACGCTCGTCTATACACATGACGACGATGCGCACAAGCAGGACGAGCTCTTCGATAGCGCCATCGCCAATCGCGCCGCGGCGATCATTCTGGACAACGCGGGCGCCGATGCCTCCATCGGCGCCGTGCGCAAGGCGAAAAACGCGGGCATTCCCTGTTTCCTGATCGATCGCGAAATCAACGCCAACGGGATTGCCGTGGCGCAAATCGTCTCCAACAATTACCAGGGCGCGACGCTCGGCGCGCAGGAATTCGTTCGGCTCATGGGCGGGAAAGGATCATACGTGGAACTGGTGGGGCGCGAAAGCGACACCAACGCAGGCATCCGCACCCAGGGCTACCACGATGTGCTGGACCGATACCCGGGGTTGAAACAGGTGGCGCGCCAGAGCGCGAACTGGAGCCAGACGGAAGCGTTTCAAAAGATGGAAACCATTATGCAAGGCGAACCCGGCATCAAGGGCGTGATCGCGGGGAACGACACCATGGCACTGGGCGCGTCGGCGGCATTGAAAGCCGGAGGCATGGGCAAGGTCATCGTGGTCGGTTTCGATGGCAGCCCCGATGCGCTGGCGGCCATCCGCGCGGGGGATATCGCCGCTACCGTGCTGCAGCCCGCCGCGCGCATTTCGCGCCTTGCGGTGGATGAGGCGAATCGCTACCTGACCACAGGCTCGACCGGGGCGCCGGAAAAACAGGCGATCGAGTGCGAACTGGTCACGCGGGCGAACGTCGATCAGTTCGGGGTCTTCACGCGAAAACAATAAGAAAGGTTCGTGAATATGGCCAATATGGTGCTCGGGGTAATCGTCGGCAACCGCGATTTCTTCCCCGACCAGCTCGTCACCGAAGCGCGCGGCGACCTGGCGGAAGTGCTCCCGGCAATGGGCCTCGAAGCCGTGATGCTCGAGGAGAACCAGAGCAAGCTGGGCTCGGTGGAGACGTGGGAGCACGCACAACGCTGCGCCGCTCTCTTCCGCGCGCATCGCGACAGGATTGCGGGCGTGCTCGTCTGTCTGCCGAACTTCGGCGACGAAAAGGGCGTGGCCGAAACGCTGAAAATGGCGGAGCTGAACGTCCCCGTGCTGATCCAGGCGTATCCCGATGATTTGAACCAGCTCGGCGTCACGCGGCGGAGGGACGCCTTCTGCGGCAAGATTTCGGTGTGCAACAATCTGCGGCAGTACGGCATCCCGTTCAGCCTGACGGAACAGCACACTGTGCCGGTCGCGAGCGACGAGTTTCGCTCCGATCTGGGGCGGTTCGTGGCCATCTGCCGCGTGGTGCGCGGGCTGCGGCGGGCGCGCATCGGAGCCGTGGGCGCGCGGCCCAATGCGTTCAACACCACACGCTACAGCGAAAAGCTGCTGCAATCGGCGGGCATCGGCGTCTCCACTATCGATCTCTCGGATGTATTCGGACGCGCCGAACGCGTCGGCGAAAGCGATCCGCGGCTGCGCGAGAAGCTCGCGAGCATCCACGGGTACGCCGCGACCGATGGAGTTCCGGAGGCTTCCCTGACCCGCATGGCCAGACTGGGGGTCGTGCTGACGGAATGGATGGAGCAGAACGGCATTCAGGCCACCGCCATCCAATGCTGGAGCTCGATGCAGCAGAATTTCGGAGTCAATTGCTGCACGCTCATGAGCATGATGAGCGAAAACCTGATGCCGAGCGCCTGCGAGGTGGACGTCACCGGCGTGGTCACGATGTACGCGCTGCAACTGGCGTCCGGGCGGCCCAGCGCGCTGGTGGACTGGAACAACAATTACGGCCGGGATCCCAACAAATGCGTGCTCTTCCACTGCGGCAACTGGGCCAAGAGCTTTCTGCCGGATGCGCAGATCGGCACCGCCCCGATTCTGGGTTCGGTGCTGGGCGAGCAGAATACCTACGGCGCCCTGGCGGGAAGGACTCCGGCCGGCCCGCTGACTTACGCGCGAGTGAGCACCGACGATGCGTCGGGACGCATCCGCGCATATACGGGGGAAGGCTCATTCACAGACGATCCTTTGGCGACGTTCGGCACCCGCGCGGTCGCAGAAGTGCCGGAGTTGCAGCGGCTGATGCGCTACATCTGCAAGAACGGCTTCGAGCACCACGCGGCCATGAGCGCGTCGCATTGCGCGGGCGTGCTGGCGGAGGCGCTGGAAACATACCTGGGGTGGGATGTTCACCAGCACCCTGGCGATTGATAAGCAGCCTCGCTACCGCCGGCGCTACCGGGCTTGCCCGAGCGGCCCCTCCGGATTAGCGTCCAGCAGATCCTTCCCCTTCCAGCGTGATTCGGCGGTGACTCCCCCCGCGGGGTTGAAAATGGTCCACGTCCACTCTCCGCCACCTGTGTGGTGCCGCTCCCAGCGTTTGCTGCCGTCGAGGTTCCAGAGCGTCTCCACCCCAATCTTCCGGCCGTGATCGTAGGTCACTTCCCAGAGTTTTTTGTGGTCCGGGTAATAAAAAGTCTGCTTGCCTTCGAGCCGGTATTGCCCGCGTGCATCGGAATCCTCGGGGCCGCCTTCCAACACCCAGGCTTCATTGAGCTCGATGTGCAGCGGTGGATTGTTTTTCGAGGTCACGATGTGGATGACGCCATTGGGCGCCTGCGTGGCAGTGGTGTACCCGACGGTGACGATATTGGGAAGCTGACGCGTCTTCCACGTTTCGCCATCATCGTCGCTGAGTGCGACAAACGCGCCCGCGCCCGCGGGACCGAGTTTCTTCTTGTCGAACAGATCCGCGACGAAGAAGAGACGGCCCGAGGCGAGCCGGATGACGCTGGGCCGCTGCCCGCTGCCGAGCGGGCGGAACGGGGTCTTGGATTTCACGTAGGTCTTGCCGCCATCGTGGCTCACTACTTTGGGCATGAATCCGTCGATATTCGAGTTCTTGCCACCGAAGCCGATGAGAGAGCCGTCTTTGGCGAGCACGATGGTGGTGTGGCGTCCCGCGGTGCGGCCGCCGGTATCGTACCACGTCTTGCCGTCGTCTTTCGACGCGAACAACACGGCGCTGGCGCCGGAGCCATCCACGGGCAGATAGATGACGCCGTTGCGATCCCGCACCACGCTGTTGATCGGCTGTGGTGTGAACTTGCCCACCGGGCCCACGAGATGGGCGAACTCGACGGCGCTCCAGTCGGCGCCGTTGTCGGTCGAGGTCATGAATTGGAAAGGCGGTCCACCCAGCAGGCGCGGCGAGCCGAAGAAGAACCACATTTTGCCGCGTTCGTTCCAGAAGACCGGCGCGGCGTCGTCGGCGTCCGGGAAATCGGGCCAGGGCTCAGGCATGTCCCAGTCTTCCGCGCCATAGCGCAGCCGCATAGTGAGAATGGTCTGGTCGGGATCGTCTTCGTACTTGGGAGTGTTGTAGTAAGCCGCAATCAGGTCGCCGTTATGGCAGACCTGCACCGCGGAATTGTGATACGCGGATCCCAGACCTGGCGCGAAACCGATCTTCCACCCGACGGTGCGCATATCGCGGCCTTCGAGGTTGGGAAAGAGCACGCGCGTGTGATAGTAGGGCTTCGAAGGGTCGGGACCGACCTTCAGGTTCGGAGTGTCCTGCTTGACGGCCTCCTGAAAAAACGGCCGCTGGTAAGGCAGCGGCGCTGTCTTCGGCATGTCCGCCTGGACGATGCGGAAGCCGATGGGGCTGTTGGGAGATGCAAAGGAGGGCGCGATTCCAGCGCGATTGGCGGAACGCGCATAGTACGGCAGTTCGGCCGGAAGGCGCCGATTCGGTTCGGTCTTGGAGGGCCGGTAGTCGAGGCCGCCGCCGCGAACCACCTTTGCGATGCCATCAGCGGGCCCGACCGGGTCGGTCTGAGACACCGCGGGATAGAGTCCGTGCCAGTCGAGCACCCATTCCGCGACGCCCGTGTGCATATTCTTCAGACCCCAGGAGTTCGGCGCTTCGGGCGGCGGCGGCTGCATGCCGGACGAGAACGGCGTGCGTGTTCCGGCGCGCGCGGCGTACTCCCATTCGGCTTCGGTGGGCAGCCGGTAGGTTCTGCCCTCTTTTTCGCTGAGCCACTTGCAGAATGCCACCGCATCGTACCAGCTCACCCCGGAGACATAGGGTGCGTAGTAGGAATTGCCTGCGAAATCGGGGCGGAACTTGCGGTACTGCTCGACGGTCACTTCGCTCGCGCTCATCCAGAATGCGTGCGTGATCGTCACCCGGTGAACGGGTGTTTCGTCATAGTCGCCGGCATCGGAGGTACGGTCGTAAACCACACCGGAAGCGCCCGCCGTCAGCGCTTTGGGAAGCGGCACGGAATCTACACCCATTTCGAAAGAACCAGCCGGCACCCGCACCAGCGCGATCCCGAGCGAATTGACCGATGAGTTTCCCGAATCGGCCACCAAGGCGGCCGCGATGGCAATAAAAAGAACCCAGAAGTACTTCATGGCGATGGACCGCCTTCCCTAGCGGTAGCGTGTTCAGATATAAAGATACGCTTGACGCCAGACTAGCACGCGAATATCCTTGATAGGAATAGAATCCACCTCTCGCATAAATATTCAGGGACCAGAGGAGGTCAACGTGAGACGCATTTTCTGGTTTACGTTTCTGATCGCAGGCTGTGTTTCTGCGCAGGAATTTCGCGGCACTCTGATGGGTCGGGTGTCCGATCCGTCCGGGCTGGGAGTGCCGGGCGCCAAAGTAGTGGTCACTAAGACCGACACCAATACCCGCTCCGATACGGTCACCGGCGCGGATGGCAATTACACAGCGCCGTTTCTCGCTCCGGGCACTTACCAGATTTCGGTCGAGATGAACGGTTTTAAGAAGTATGAACGGTCCGGAATTGAAATCGGCACCAACGAACGCGTCGCGATCGATGTGCAGCTTCAAGTCGGAAGCGCCAGCGATTCTGTGACCGTAACCGCGGACGCGCCGTTGTTGAACACGGTGACGGCATCGGCGGGCCAGGTGATCACCACGCGCGAAGTCGAGAATCTGCCGATGAACGGCAACACGCCGCTGGCGCTGGCGCGCAACGCATTGGGCGTGATTCCCAAGCAGAAACACCTGCTCAACGAAGTGAAGCCGTACGACACCGCGAGCGCAGTGGACATTTCCCTTGGCGGCGCCAATTCCGGCTCCAACGAATATCTGCTGGATGGCGTGCCGAACATGAGCAACGCGGCGCGCGCCGGCGGATTCAGCCCCTCCATGGAAGCCGTAGACGAGGTGAAGGTGGAACTGTACCAGGCCGACGCGGCGTATGGCGATACGCTGGGCGGCACGGTCAACATCACCACCAAGAGCGGCACCAACGTGTATCACGGGTCGCTGTACGAGTTCAATCAGACATCCGCCCTGGCGGCCAACCAGTACTTCCTGAATGCTGCCGGGCAGGAGCAGCCGGTGACGCGCTCCAATCAATACGGCGGCACGATCGGCGGGCCGGTGCGCGTGCCGAAGGTCTTCAACGGCAAGGACAAGCTGTTCTTCTTCATGGCCTACGAGGGGTTCAAGGATTCCAGCCCCAGCGTCAACACCTCGGCGGTGCCGACGGCGGCGGAGCGCACGGGCGATTTCTCCGCGCTCCTGGCCCTGGGGTCCAGCTATCAGCTCTACGATCCCACGAGCGCGGTCCTGAACGGCACAAATATCGTCCGGACGCCGATCCCGGGTAACATCATCCCCGCGAACCGGCTCAACTCCATCGCCAAGGCTTACCTGCAGTATTTCCCCGCGCCGAACCAGCCGGGCAAACCGGATGGCGAAAACAATTACGTGGTCTCCGACCCGAGTGTCAACAATTTCGCTTCCTGGGTAGGAAGAGCGGATGCCAACCTGAGTTCGCGCAACAAGCTGTTCTTCACCATGCACGAAAGCTCCTACACCCAATCCTCGGCGGATATCTTCCGTAACCTGGCCAGCGGCCAGTTCAGCGGGCTGGACCTCTGGGGCGGGGTGGTGGACGACGTACATATGTTCTCTCCGACCCTGGTGCTGGATACGCGAATCGGCATCACCCGCAGCTACTCGAGCAGCTTCATCAAGAGCGCGGGATTCGACCCCACGTCGCTCGGATTCCCGAGTTACATGGCGGCGTATTCGCTGCGCGAAGCCATGCCGCGGATCTCCTTTTCCGATAGTAACTATGCCGGCCTGAGCACGTCGCCCGGTTCGATTTCACCCTTCCTTTCGGCGCAATGGTTCACCAGTGTTACGAAGGTCATGAACAAACATAGTCTGAAGGCCGGTTTCGATTTCCGCCGCTACGACGCCAACAGTCTCAGCCCGGGATACTCAGCGGGGACGTTCACGTTCGGAACGAACTGGATCACGGCGGGTACCGGAAAAACGGCGCCGCCCTTCGGCGGCTCCATGGCCGACTTCATGATGGGTCTTCCCACCGCCGGGCAGTTCGACGTCAACACGGGGTACGCCTACCGCAGCTATCTGTTCGGCTACTATGTGCAGGACGATTGGCGCGTGACCCCGACCCTCACCATCAACATCGGGCTGCGCATCGAGCATGAGACGCCGATCACGGAACGCTACAACCGGATTGTCAACGGATTCAACCCAACCGCCATCAATGCCGTTGCGCAGGCGGCAACCGCGGCTTATGCAAAGTCACCAATCCCGCAGCTTCCGGCGAGCGCGTTTTCTGCCCTGGGCGGCCTGACCTTCGCCACGCCATCCGACCGTTCGGGATATTCGCTGCCCGCTTTCTTCCCCAGCCCGCGGTTGGGTATCTCCTGGGCGCCCTCGCGCCTCCATCAGAATACCGTCTTCCGCGCCGGCTTCGGCGTCTTCAACAACAGCATCGGAGCCTATCTGACCGGGCCGACCACCGGATTCAGCCAGACCACCACGCTGGTCCCCACCAACGACAGTTACGTGACGCCGTACGGCACGCTCAGCAATCCGTACCCGGCCGGCATCATGACTCCGGTGGGCTCGGCGCTGGGAATCAACTCCAACCTGGGGAACTCGATCAGCTATTACACCTCGAACATCACCAACCCGTACAGCGTGCGCTGGAATTTCGATGTCCAGCACCAGATCGGCAAGGACATGATGCTGCAAGTGGGGTACGTCGGAAACAAGCAGGTGCACGGCACCCTGAGCAACGCCGTCTCTTCCACACCGCTGCTGCCATACCTGAGCCGTTCGCCGTTCCGCGACCAGGCAACCATCAATGCGCTGGCGGCGGTGGTTGCGAATCCCTTTGCCGGCCTGCTGCCGGGAACCAGCCTCAACGGATCCACCACCAGCGTGGCCACGCTGCTCCAGGCCTTCCCGGAATTTACGGCTGTAACGCAGAGCAACAGCAACCCCGGCTGGGGCACCTTCAACGAACTGAGCGTGATGTTCCAGAAGCGCTTCTCGAGAGGGATTCAGGCGACGGTGAACTATCAGCACTCCCGCCAGCTCAACTCCTACCAGAACAATGCCGGAGATTATAGGCTCTCCTATGGCCCGACTTCGGGCGATTTCCCGGACCACTTCGTAATCACCGGCAGCTACGAGCTGCCCTTCGGGCACGGCAAGCAGTTTCTGCGGGACGCCGGGCGGCCGCTGGACCTCGTAGTGGGCGGCTGGGTGCTCAACAGCATCTATACCTGGGAAATCGGCGGCGCGCTTTCCTGGGGCAACGTCATCTACCTGGGCGGGCCTTTGAACATGGCGCCGCGCGACCTGCAACAGGCGTTCGACGTGACGCGTTTCGACCGCGTCTCGGCCGATCAACTCAGCCAGAACTACCGTACCTTCCCGCAGATGTTTAACAACCTGCGCAGCGACGCCGCGAACAACGTGGACCTTTCCATGCTGAAGAACTTCCGCATCACCGAACAGGTGCGGGCGCAGTTCCGTTTCGAGGCTTTCAACGCCTTCAACCGCACGCAGTTTGCGGCGCCCAACCTGAGCCCCACATCGGCCGCTTTCGGAACCATTACGGGTCAGGCGAACACGTCACGGCAGATCCAGTTGGGCTTGAAGCTGAAGTTCTAAACACCACGGGCACCGCTCCCAGGTAGGGAGCGGTGCACTCGATCGCACCTTTAGCGCTATCGGCTGGTAACAAAAGAGACAACTCTTGACCACGCACGGATGCGGCGTTATAGTATCCGTGCGCATAGAAAGCATAGCGCGCATAAATATTCAGGGTGCGCGCAAGAGGGTCTTGCTTCTTCAGAAGAACCGAGGAGGTCCACGTGAGACGTCTGTACATCGGGTTGCTCGTTTGCGCGCTGCTGCCCGGCAGCGCTCTGTTCGCACAGGAATACCGGGGCACGTTCAGCGGCACCATCACGGATCCGCAGGGCGCGGCGATCCCGAATGTCAAGGTGGTCGTAACCGAAACCCAGACCGGGACCAAAACCTCCACGGTTTCCGGACCTACCGGCAGTTACACCATCCCGTTCCTGGCCTTGGGAACCTACGACATCGAAGCCGAGGCCGCGGGCTTCAAGAAATTCGTGCAACGAGGCTTGCACTTGAGCGCCGGAGAGAATCCGGTGGTGGATATTCACCTCGAACTGGGGAATGCCAGCGAAGAGGTGACTGTCACCGCCGAAGCGCCGATCCTGGTGACGGCGAATCCTTCCCTCGGCCAAGTCATTACCACGGCCGAAGTCGAAGACGTGCCGATCAACGGCCGCACCCCCATGATGCTGGACAACCTGGCGATGGGAGTGGTCTCCACGTTCGAGCCCGGTCCGGTGCGCCCGTTCGATAACAGCGCGCCAAACGACATCAGTATCGGCGGCGTTCCCGCCACGCATAACGAAGTGCTGCTTGATGGCGCTCCGAATGCCGGCCAGCAGAACCAGATGGCGTACAGCCCCATGCAGGACGCAGTCACCGAAGTTCGAGTGAACGCATTCGACATGGATGCCGGCAACGGCCACACCATGGGCGGCACGGTGAATGTGATCACCAAGAGCGGCACCAACTCGCTGCACGGTTCGGCTTATATTTACAACCAGACATCGGCAGTGGACGCCAATACGTTCTTCAACGACGCCAAGGCGGTGCCGCGGCCTCCCTATCACCAGAATCAGTACGGCGTAACGGGCGGCGGCCCGCTCTATTTGCCGAAGGTCTTCAACGGGAAGAACCGCGTGTTCTGGTTCTTCGGTTGGGAAGGCATGCGCGATTCCGACCCCGCGAATTCCCCGCTGGAAACCGGCAACCCGGAGAACTTCACAACGGTGCCCACCGCGGCGGAACGCCAGGGAGATTTCTCGGCGCTGCTGAACCTCTCTTCCAAACTCGCCGCCCCCATTTACGACCCCAATTCGGGCGTTCTTTCCGGCAGCCTGGTATCGCGCACGCCATTCCCGAATAACATCGTGCCCTCAAACGAGATCAGCCCGATTGCGAAGGCATACCTGCAGTACTTCCCCATGCCGAACACCGCGGGCCTGGCGAACGGGCAGAACAATTACGTGATCAACGCCGTGGATTTTGACGGTTACGACAACGAACTCGGCCGGATGGATATCAACATCAGCGACCGGAACCGGCTCTCGTTCGATGCCCGGCACAACTTCCGGGCGCAGAACAAGAATCAGTTCTTCGGCAATCCGGCCACCGGCAATTTCCTGTACCGCATCAACCAGGGGGCGACGCTGGAAGATGTCCACACGATCACGCCCTCGACGGTTGCGGACGTGCGCTTCAGTTGGACGCGCTATATCGAGAACCACTCGGCGCCCGCGGACGGAACCGACCCGTCATCGCTCGGATTCCCGTCCTATATCGACGGCGATTCGGAATTCAAGATGCTGCCGTACATCACCTTCAACAGCACCAGCGTTTCGGGCGGCTCTCGCGCCACCTTCGAACCGCTGGGGTATAACGGCGACGGCACGAATTTCAACGACATCTTCCAGCTCTTCGGGCAGGTGGTGAAGATGCACGGGAACCACAGCATCAAGATGGGCATCGATCTGCGACAGAACCGATGGAGCGCATATACGTTCGGCAATCCCTCCGGCACATACTCGTTCAAGGGCGACTGGGTCAACGACCCGGCGGTCGTGGGCAGCAGCAGCACCGTCGTGCTGGGCCAGGACTTCGCCCAATTCCTCATGGGCATTCCCAGCAGCGGTAGCATCGATCTGAATACCCAGTCCACGGTGCAGGCCATGTACACGGGGCTGTTTGTGAATGACGACTGGCGAGTCCGCCAGAACCTGACCATCAACCTGGGACTCCGCTTCGACCACGATTTCCCCGAAACGGAACGGTGGAACCGCAGCGTGAACGGGTTCGACCCAACAGCCAACAACGGGATTTCCAGCGCCGCCGCGGCAGCGTACGCAGCCAACCCGCAGCCCCAATGGCCGGCGGCCAACTTCAAAGCACTAGGCGGATTGACGTATGCGTCATCGGGCAGCCCCAATATCTATAACACCAACTCGCACATTTTCAGCCCGCGCGCGGGTTTTGCCTGGACTCCGCACCTTTGGGACGACAAAACGGTAATTCGTGGAGGAGTCGGCGTGCTGGTAGATCCGCTCTACCCGCTGCCCACCTCGATCTCCTATGGCTTCAGCCAGCAGACCACCGTTCCCGAGCCCAGCGGCGGCCTGCTGCCTCCGGTCCTGGCGACATTCTCTAACCCGTTCCCGAACGGCATCCTGCGCCCCGTCGGCTCGTCTTTGGGAGCCGGCACGTATCTCGGCAACAGCATCAGCTTCCTGAACCCCAACACGATTAACCCGTACACCATCCGCTGGGAATTCTCCGTGCAGCGGGAACTGCCGGGCCAGATGGTGCTGGAAGCGGCTTATATCGGCAGCCACACTCTGCACGAATACATTTCGACGGACATGAACCCCATCCCGCGACAGTTGCTGAGCACGTCGTTAGTCCGCGATCAGGCGACGATTACGGAACTCACCGGCAATCTGAGCAACGCGAACCCGTTCAAGGGATTGATTCCGTCGGTGTCCTCCTTCAATGGGAGTAACACCACCCTGCAGCAGCTTGTCGTGCCGTTCCCGCAATTCCCGGTGGACGGCATCACGATGGTCGATAACCCGGCCGGCTCGGGCTATTACCAGAGCCTGAACGTGCGTCTGCAAAAGCGCTACGGAAACGGGCTGATTCTGATCAACAACTTTATCTGGGACCGCATGGAAGACCGGCTGGCCTACCTGAATCCGACCGATCCCGCGCCGGAGAAACGCGTCTCGTCGGATTCGCGCCCGTTGCGCAATGTCCTGACGGCGACGTACCAGGTTCCGATCGGCCGCGGCCGCAAGCTGAACCTGCAACATCGCTGGATGGATACCGTGGTAGGCGGCTGGCAGTTGAGCGGAGTCTACACTCTGCAATCGGGGCCGGTCCTGACCTGGGGCAATTACATCTATTACGGCGGCCCATTGGACCTGCAAACCGCGCAGCCCAACGGCCCGGCATTCGATATCACACAGTTCAACACGGTCACCGCCCAGCAGCTCGGCAGCAACATTCGGACCTTCGACAACCAGTTCAACAACCTGCGCCGCGATCCAACGAACCAGATCGATATGTCGCTCGACAAGAACTTTTCGTTCGGCGAGCATCGGTATGTGCAGGTGCGGTTCGAAGCCTACAATCTGGAGAATCACGTGACCTTCGGTGGTCCGACCACGGCGCCGACAAACGCCGCATTCGGCATAATCGGGGCGCAGGCGAACACACCGCGAAGACTCGAGTCGGCAATCCGGCTGGTGTGGTAAGCAGGGACGCCCGCAATTATTCGAAGAGCCAATCGAGATTCGGACTCTTCGCGGCGCCGGATTCGGAAAAGAAGACCATGCGCGGCTCGGGCTGGGCGTCACGCCTGATAAAGCCGAGCACGACGTAAGCGCCACGGCCGAAATCGAGCTCGTTTTTGCCCTTAGGCAGCGCGTGAGACCAGACCGTAAAGCCCGGATACCTCGCGGCCTCAATGCCATTGCGCAGAATGGGCTCCCACTCGTCTTTGGGCGGCGCGGCGGCGGCTCCTTTCTTTTCGCTGCGGAAGAAGCCCACCAGCACCTGCGCCGGTTCGGGCAGCTCGAACTCCAGCCGCACGCCCGTCCTCGCGGCCGCGCCCTGTGGAATGCGAATGCCCGTGAGCCCGCGCAGCTCGGGCGCGACCTGATCGATGGTCGTAGGATTATCCGTGAACAGCCGCGTGCCCGGCTGCACCTGGAACGCCGCGCCGGTAGTGCCGGTGACGGTGACCCCGACCGCGGGGTACGGCTTGCGGTCCACTTCGTGCGCCGACGTACCCGACGTCTCCAGCAGCTTCAGGTTGCGCCGGAAGTTCGCCAGTTCCTGCTCGTAAGCCGGAAGGCAATCGCGCCAGTGCGTGTAGCGGCCGGGCGCACCCAAAAACGGAATACGGCGCGAGGCGCTGTGGACGCTGGGACCTTCGCGGTATGTCTTGTCGGTGAGCGCCACCAGTTGCCGGTAGTGATCGACGCTTTCGGCGAGCAGCGGCACGGCCTTTTCCAGGTCGCCGGGGTCGTGGCTGTAGCCATAGCGCAGCACCAGCTCGGCGGCGCGCGTCTTGGCGTCATAGTAGCTGTATTGCGCGGCGATGCAGTGCATATCGTTGAGGAATCGGGCGAACTCCTGACGGTCGCGCGTCACCAGGGGCGCCGCGGCTTCGGCGGCGGCAACCGCGCGCATTGCCGATTCGCGCACCTCCGCGGCGACTCCGATGGGCGTCTCTCCCTCATGCGGCTGGTGCAGCCACTCTTTGCGGACATAATCGTCGAGCCGCTCGCCGGGCGGCGCGTCGCCCTCCCACAGCAAGGGCAGCGCGTTGTAGCGCTCCGGATCGATGAGCTGCGTCATGAGCATGCCGAGCGTCAGCGATTGCCGGTTGCCTTCTGTAATGCCGATGCGCGGCAGCAGGCGCGGCGCGCAGATTCCCGAGAGCTCATAGGCATCCAGAATGTGCCGCGCGGCCTCACGGTTTCCGTAATGATCCGCGATGCGGCCGATCCAGTATTCGCGCTCCGCCGCCGGGTCGCGATTCGGATTCCACGCATAGCGCGCCCAGGCTTCGAACCAAATCCAGTCGCGGTCGAACTGAATTTCCGGCGGGTTGTCCGCGCTGTTGGGCCAGTCCCAGTAGCGCAGCGGATACAAGTGGATGCCGCGGATGCCGATGCGCTCGCAGGACTGCAGGGTCTTCTGGATAAACACCGGGTCGCCCCAGCGGAAAGGCTCGAGATTCGACAGCAGATGAATGTTGGCGATGTGCGTCGACCCCAGCTTCACCAGCGATTCGTGCATGCGCAGCACTTCGCCGCGCACGTCCGTCCAGGTGAGCGATTCGCCGTTCCATTTGTGCATCGTGTAGATGTTCTTGTAGAGCGGCAGGGCGTCGTGCATCGCCTCTTCAATATGGGTGGCGTGGGCGCGCACGATGATGGGCGGTTCGGCGGTCATCCCGGCCTCGCGCATGCCGTCCTTCACGCCCGGAATAATCGTCTTAGTGAGCCATTCGGGGCCGTATTGCGGGCTGAGCGCTTCTCCGAGGGTCATCATCAGCCCGACATGCGGGTAGGTGCGGATGAATTCGGAGATGCAGTAGCGCGTGTACTGGCTGACGAATTCATTGGGAGTGCTGAGCTGGAACGGCAGTCCGCGCGCCCGCGCCAGCGTGTGCGAGATGTGGATATTGTAAAAGGCCTGGATCACCCAGATGCCGCGGCGGTCGGCCTCCGCCGTCAGCCAGCGGAACATCTCCATGTTGCGCGCCAGTTGTGCGTCGCTGAGCTCCTGCGCGTCGGGGTATTTCGGCAGGCGCAGCAGCGAAGTGAACGGGTGGCCGTTCCACAGGTACAGCGTGTTCATGCGGTTTTCGAGCAGAAAATCGAGATATCGCGTCCAGAGCTGCTTGTCGTAGAAGAACGGGAACTCCTCGGGCGTGTAGCGGTAGTCGTAGACCGCGCCGTCATAGGTGACGGTGGTTTTCTGCATCCCGATATTGGGCCCGCGCAGCACGAATCGCGGATAGTCGAGGAAGTCGATCTGCGCGGGCAGGCGTCCGCCTTCCTTGACGCGCCGGGCGAGTTCCAGGCAGCCGTAGAGCGCGCCCGAGGCGTCGCTGGCGATCACTTGCCATTCGCCGCCGCGCCGCACAAGATGGAACGCTTCCTCGTGGCCGGAGAATTCCGGCCCGGGAGCGACTCGCACGGTCACCCGGGCATTCGTCTGCGAAATGCCGGCCAGCGCAGCGCGCAGGCGCTCGGCGCCGAGCAGTTCTCGCGGGGAGGCTCCGGGGCCCGTCGAAACCGGCACCGCCGCCATGGCGGGCGCTGCAAGCAGACAATAAAGGATGAAGCGCATGAACCACTATTATCCGCCCCCCGATAACAGCGGGAGTCTGGCCGCCGGCATACTTTCAAGACGACGGGCACTACCGGTGCTCGCGGTTCTGTTCGCCCTCCTTCCCGGCGCGGCTGCCGGGGCCAACGTGGAGCGCTGGGGCATCTTCGAAGCCACGCTTGCCGGTCCCTCTTCGGGGAATCCCTTCCTCGATGTACGTTTCGGCGCGCATTTCCGCTATCAGCATCGCGTGGTGGACGTGGACGGATTCTATGATGGCGGCGGAACGTATCGCGTGCGCTTCATGCCCGATGAGATCGGCGAGTGGACGTACACCACGTTCAGCAATGTTCCGGCGCTCGATGGCAAAACCGGCAGCTTCACAGCCGTGGCGCCCTCGCCCAACAATCACGGGCCGGTGCGCGTCCGCTACGTGACGCACTTCGGGTACGAAGATGGAACGCCCTACGTTCCCATCGGCACCACGTGCTACGCATGGACGCACCAGGGCGACCGGCTGGAAGAACGGACACTCGAAACCTTGCGTTCCTCGCCGTTCAACAAAATCCGCATGTGCGTTTTTCCCAAGAGCTACGCCTACAACACCAACGAGCCTGTCTATTACCCGTTCCCGCGCGATGCCGCCGGCCGCAACGATCTCACGCGTTTCAACCCGCAGTTCTTTCAGCACCTGGAGAAGCGCATCGGCGACCTGCAGGCACTGGGAATCGAAGCCGACCTGATTCTCTTTCATCCTTACGATCGCTGGGGCTACGCCGCCATGCCGGCCGAGGTAAACGACCGCTATCTGCGATACACGGTGGCGCGCCTGGCCGCCTACCGGAATGTCTGGTGGTCGTTGGCCAACGAATGGGACCTCGTCAAGACCAAGACGCTGGCGGATTGGGACCGGTTCTTTCGCATCGTCCAGGAAAGCGACCCGTACCAGCACCTCCGTTCCATTCATTACAGCAATGTGATGTATGACGACTCCAAGCCCTGGGTAACTCACGTCAGTCTGCAAAGCTCCGACCTGGAGAAGGCGCGCGAGTACGTCGCCCAGTACCGCAAGCCGGTGATTTACGACGAGTGCAAGTACGAAGGCAACATTCCCAAGCGATGGGGCAACATTTCAGCGCAGGAAATGGTGCGGCGCTTCTGGGTGGGGACTGTATCCGGCGCGTACGTAGGACACGGCGAGACTTACCTGGATCCGCACGACGTCCTGTGGTGGTCCAAAGGCGGCGTCCTGCACGGGCAGAGCCCGGCGCGCATCGCATTCCTGAAAAAAATACTCGCCGATGCACCCCCGGAAGGGCTGAATAATCTCTCTACTTACTATTTAGGTGCCGGCCAGGAAGGCCGCTACTATCTCTTCTACTTCGACGTCAACCAGCCCGCGGAATATGAGTTCACACTGGCGCCGAACGCGCACTACCGGGCCGAGATCATCGACCCCTGGGAAATGACAATTACTCCGGTTGCCGGCACATTTTCGGGTAAATTCACCCTGCAACTGCCCGGCAAACCATTTATGGCAGTGCGATTCGAGAAGGTGAATTGATGAAACGACGAACCTTTTTGGGCCTGGCGGCGAGCGCCCTGGCAGCGCGGCACGGGCATGCCGCGGCGCCCGCTGTTCTGGACGCGGGGACCTTCCGCCATTACATCGAAGACTTCAACCGCACGTTCAAAGAGGAGGTGGTCAACTACATTCCCGACGCGCAGGCCTGGGAGTTTCTGAGCGCCAACATTCCGTTCTTCACCTGTCCGGATGCCACGATCGAGCAGCTTTATTATTACCGCTGGTGGGCCTGGCGTAAACACATCAAAGAGACCCCGGATGGTTTCCTGGTCACGGAATTCCTGAAGCCGGTGAAGCACGCCGGCGAATACAACGCGCTGAGCTGCGCGCTGGGACACCACATCGCCGAGGGGCGCTGGCTGCACGACACACGATTCATCGATGGCGATATCCGCTTCTGGCTGCGCACCGGCGAAGGCGGTGGAATTCGCAAGAACCTCCACCAGTTCAGCGGATGGGTGGCCTCTGCGGTCTATGACCGTTCGCTGGCCGATGGCCGCGCCGATTTCGCTGCTTCCTATCTGGACGCGCTGGTGGCCGACTACCAGGCATGGGATCAGGAGCGCCTCACCGAAAGCGGCCTGTACTGGCAGCGCGATGTCTCCGATGGCATGGAGAGTTCCATCAGCGGCGGACGCAAGGTGAAAAACATTCGCCCCAGCATCAACAGCTACATGTACGGCAACGCGGTAGCCATTTCGGCTCTGGCCGCGATTGCCGGCAAGCCGGATATCGCTTCCGCGTATCGCGCCAAAGCGGCCCGTCTGAAGGAACTCATCGAACAGCGTCTCTGGAATGCGGAGGCATCGTTCTTCGAGACGCGCCGCGAATCCGGCGAATTCGCTCCCGTGCGCGAGAACATCGGCTTCACGCCATGGTACTTCGATCTCCCGGACGACCGGGGCGAATATGTGGCCGCATGGAAACAGTTGATGGACCCGAAGGGATTCTACGCGCCCTACGGACCCACTACCGCCGAGCGGCGCAACCCCGACTTCCAGATTCCTTACCAGGGTGACGACTGTCAATGGAACGGTCCGAGTTGGCCGTTTTCGACCACCATCACGCTGCGGGCGCTCGCCAACCTGCTCAACCGGTACCGGCAAAACGATATCTCGCGCGACGGCTACTTCGAGACGTTTCAGATCTACACGCGCAGCCAGCATCTCAAGCTCGAAGACGGACAGGTGGTGCCGTTCATCGATGAAGACCTGAATCCGCTGACCGGCGAATGGCTGGCGCGCGCCATGAAAATCCGCAAGAAAACGTTCTACGGCCGCGGCGATCACTACAATCACTCCGGCTATGCCGACCTGCTGGTCACCGGGGTGGCAGGTCTGCGGCCGCGAGCGGATTCGACCGTGGAAGTCAATCCGCTGCTTCCGGCGGGAAAGTGGGACTGGTTCTGCCTCGACCGCATTCCCTACCACGGCCGGCTGCTGACGATTCTCTGGGACCGGACGGGAACGAAATTCGGGAAGGGCAAGGGGCTGCGCGTGCTCGCTGGAGGCAGGGAAATTGCGCACGCTGCGGAACTGGGACGGGTAACGGGGAAACTCACATGAGGCGGCGTACTTTTCTTCAATCCTTGACGGCAGGGCCGGCGCTGGCGTCTCCCGTGGTGGCTGCGGCGGTGGAATCCACGCCGACCCGATGGGAACAGAGCGCGCAGCGCAAGCGCGATATGACGAAGGGCATCGTCTGGCCCAATCACGAAGATCTCGCGTTCCTGCTGCGGCGCGGCGGCAATTCCGACGACGTCGTCGAACACTACGAGGCCATGCACGATCCCGAAAATATCCGCCGCATGGCCGCGGCCGGCATCGGATACGCGCGCATCCACTTTTATAAAGGCCTCGGGCTGGCCTACGAAGCGCCGGAGATCGATCGCACCCGCCGCGCGGTCGCGCTCATGCACCAGCACGGCATGAAGGCCAGCCTCTACATGGCGGGGACGATGTTCGTCGAGACCTTCTACCGCGAGGTGCCCGAAGCGAAGGCCTGGGAGCAGCGCGACCAGTGGGGCAACTGGGTGCCTTACACACAGACGCAAACCTGGCGCCATTACGCCTGCCCCAACGAGCCGCTGTATCGCGCGTATTTGAAGCGCGTGCTCGATATCGCGGTCAGGGAGATCCGCGCCGACCAGATCGTCTTCGATAACGTGATGCTGCAGCCGGAGCCGAAATCCTGCCACTGCGCGCGCTGCATCCGCGCCTTTCACGAATTTCTGCGCGGACGCTACCCCACGAAAGCAGCCGCCTACCGCCGCTTCGGCCTGCCGGACGCCGAATGGGTGCAGGCTCCCGAATGGGACAATCCCGCCGCGCCCGATAGCATCGCCGTTGTAGACGACCCGGCGCTCCAGGAGTGGATTCGCTTCCGTGCGGAATCCCTCGCCCACCACGCCGGCGATCTCTATGACTACGTAAAAAGCGTCAACCCCGCGGTCTCCGTCGGTTTTAACATCAAGGGCCTCTACAGCTTCAACCGCACCTGGCTCAACGCCGTCTATCATCCTCTCTTTGCGGGGCACTGCGACTTCCTGACATTTGATACCAGCGGCTATAACGCGCGCATCGATTCCGCAACCGGCGCCCTGGTCTCGCAGATCCGTTCGTATAAAATGGCGCGGCGGCTGGGAATGGGGACCGAAGAGGGTCTGGGCGACGAACTCGCCGCGGCCGTCCACATGGCGTTCAATTATGAGAAACCGATTCCCGGTTTCGGCCTGCAGGGCGGCCCGTTCATGTCGTACAACATCTTTACGCCCTTCATGGAGTTCTTCCGCGCGTACAACGATCGCTACTGCGCCGGAACCGACAACGTCGCCGATGTCGCCGTGCTGCGCAACTGGCCTTCGATGGCCTACAGCATCAGCGCCAATTGGATTCCCGCTACGCTGGCCGAGCAGGTGCTGATTCAATACAAAGTCCCGTTCGATCTCCTCCACGAAGAACAAATCGGCCGCATCGGGCGGTATCAGGCGGTCGTTCTCGCCGGCCAGAACTCGCTCTCCGATGCCCAGGTTTCACAGTTGCTCGAATTCGTGCGCAACGGCGGAACCCTGGTCCTGGCGGGCGCCGCGGGCGAGTTCAACGAGCGGCGCGAGCGCCGCCGCCGCAATCTGCTGCTGCCCGCGCGCTCCGAAGGGAAAGGGCGCATCGTACAAATCGCCGCCATTGTTCCCGCCGCTGCTGCGCGCAGATCGAGGGCGGGCGATGGCGAACTGGAAATCACCGCCGGCGTCGCGCCGCGCAATCCGCGATTCTCCCCGCCGCAGTGGGTGCTGCCGGACAATCACCAGGAAATCTACCGCGCCGTGCTGGCCGCGCTGCCGCAAGGGCCATCGCTCACTACGGAAGCTCCCCTGACCATGGTGGCCGAACTCTACCGCCGGCCGGAATCGCGGGAAACCATTCTGCACTGCATCAATTTCGATCGCAAAACGAGCGCCGCTGCGTTTTCCGCGACGGTGCGGAAGCAGTTTCCGGGTGCCGTGAAATCCGTGACCTGCTATTCGCCCGATGCCGACGATCCCGCGCCGGTGCCATTTCACGAAAGCAGCGGCAACGTCGCCTTCACGGTGCCGCCCACACGCCTGTATGCCATGCTGGTGATCGCGCACTGATATGGGCGCCGTCCGCTGGATCGATCTCGCCGTCATCCTCGCCTACATGGCGCTGCTGGTGACGCTCGGCCTGGTCTTCGCCCGCCGCCAGACCTCCACAGAGCGTTACTTCGTCGCCAAGCGCAGCATTCCCGGCTGGGCCACCGGACTCTCGCTGCTCGCGACCATGATTTCGAGCGTAACCTTCATCGCATACCCGGGCTCCGCCTATGCCTCCGATTGGGCCAACCTCGTTCCCGGGTTCATGGCGGTAGTGGTGCTCGCGGTGGTCGGACTGGTGGTGATTCCCTTTTTCCGCCACGTGGTTGGAATGAGCGCCTACGAGTATTTCGGGAAGCGCTTCGGATACACGGCGCGCGTCTATTCGTCCATCGGTTTCGCCGCCGGCACCTTCGCCAAAATGGGCTTCGTGTTTTACCTGCTCGCACTGACTGTGACCAGCATGACCGGGTGGAATACGGACCGCGTCATCATCTGGGTCGGAGTGATCACGGTCTGCTACACACTCATCGGCGGCATGGAAGCCGTCATCTGGGCGGATGTGGTGCAGGGCTTCGTGATCTGGGCCGGAATCGCGATCTGCCTCGGCTATCTGCTTTTCCTGCCGCGAGGCGGCCCTTCGGCGCTCCTGCACCTGGCCTGGAGCAGCCACAAAATTGCGTTCGGCAGCATGAAGCCTGACTTTAGCCAACCCACGTTCCTGGTGCTCTCGCTCTACGGGTTCTTCTACTACCTGCAAAAGTACACCGCGGACCAGACCATTGTGCAGCGCTACCTGGTGGCGAACTCAGACCGCGCGGCGCTGCGCGGGGTCGCTCTCGGCGCGTGCCTCTGTGTACCGGTGTGGACGCTGTTCATGCTCATCGGAACCCTCTGCTGGTCGTTCTACCGCGTCACCGGCGAGCACCTGCCCACATACGTGAACAAGGCCGACCAGGTGTTTCCATACTTCATCACCACGCACATCCCTCCCGGTCTCGCGGGCCTGTTCCTGGCGGCGCTCTTCGGCGCGGCGATGGCGAATCTATCGAGCGACCTCAACAGCCTGGCGGCTGTCGGAGTGGAAGACTATTACCGCGTCATGCGGCCCGCCTCAAGCGAGAAACGCAGGCTGCTGGTCGCTAAAGCGATCGTCGGATTCTTCGGTTTTCTGTGTGTTTTGTTCTCCACCGCGCTGGCGCACACCCATGGCGCCGCACTCTCGCTCTATTACACGATTTCCGCAATCGTCGCCGGCGGCCTGGCGGGCCTGTTTCTGCTGGGCTTCCTGTTTGAGCGCGCCGGCCGGGCGGGCGCGTACACCGGAATCGCCGCCAGCCTGATTTTTACCACGTGGGCCACCCTCACACTGAACGGCGGAAAGCTCTGGGACCTCGGACGATTCAATTTTCCGTGGCACGATTACATGATCGGGGTCATCTGCCATCTGGTTTTGATCGCGGCCGGATTGGCCGTCAGTCTCTTCTTCCCCAATCGCGATGCGGCGTCAAAACGCCTGACCCTGTGGGAATGGAGGCGCCAGAAACGCGCGCAGAGAATTCCGCAGCAGGTGCCGTAATGAGCGCCATACCCTATAAAACACGCCTCAGTTATGCCGCGCCCGATATCGGCGGACAACTGATTTTCTGTGTCATTTCGAATTACCTGCTGTACTTCTACACCGATGTGTACGGAATCGGAGTGGGGATTGCGGGCACCATTCTGTTAGTCGCGCGCTGCACCGATGGCATCGACGCTCCGGTCTGGGGCGTCATTCTCGACAAAACGAAAAGCCGCTGGGGCAAGAGCCGGCCCTGGTTTCTCTGGCTGTGTGTCCCGTATGCCACCTTCGGAGTGCTCACGTTCCTGACCCCACGCCTGGGAATGCCCGCCAAGGCTCTGTATTCCGCGGCTACTTATATCGTCTGCGGCATCCTCTACACGGGCATCAATACGCCGGTAACTTCGATCCTTTCCGCACTGACTCCAAATCCCCGGGAACGGGTGATGCTGACAACATTTCGCATGATCGGCTCCAAAGTCGGTGTCCTGATCGTGAACGCGACCGCCCTGCCTCTGGTCGCACTATTCGGCCACGGCAATGACAAGCGCGGCTTCATGCTGACCATGCCGATTTATGCCGCGGGATCGATTCTGCTCTTCCTGCTGGCCTTCCGCAACCTGGAAGAAGTGGTGGAGGTAGAACACAAGCCTCTACCCGTGCTAGGCACTTTCGGAGCCATCCGCGGCAACTGGCCCTGGATCATTATCTTTGTCAGCAGCCTCTGTTTTTGGATCGCTTACATCTCGCGCGTCTCCACCATCATTTACTATTTCACTTACACCCTGCACCGCAAAGACCTTGTTCCCCTGGTGAACAGCCTGGATATCGTGTCGCTCGCCGCGGTCATCTTTCTGCCATGGTTCTGCCGGTACACCTCGAAGCGCAATCTATGGGCGCTCGGGCTGGCGGGTTCCATCGCGGGACAGGTCTTCATGTACTTCGGGCAGCCGTCCATCGCGCTCGTGATGACCGGATGGATAGCCGCCACCATTGCCGGCGGCGTTGCCATGGCTTTCCCGTTCTCTCTGCTCTCCGATAGCGTGGACTACGGCGAGTGGAAAACGGGCATCCGCGCAGCGGGTCTCCTCACCGCGGTTGGCGCTGCCTTCTGCCTGAAAGCCGGCAGCGGCATCGGCGGCGCGCTGCCTGCGTGGATCATGGCGGCTCACGGCTATGTGCCCAACACGGCGCAGACCGCCGCTTCGCTGGCGGGCATCGAGATCGGTTTCCTCTGGCTGCCCGCCGCTTTTTTTACGCTCGCGCTCATCCCTGTGCTGTTCTATGGAAGGTACGAGGCCCTGGAGCCGCGCATTCACGCGGACCTCGAGCGGCGCCGGGCATTGCAGGCTGTTCAACCGGGATAATGAAGAGAACAATTTCCATGTCGCATTTACGAAAACTGGAATTGGCCGTCGCGCTGCTGCTACTTGTGCCGGTCTGCCGCCCACAGCCCGCGCAAGCGGTATTCCACGAGTTTTACATCTCTCCGGCCGGTTCGGATGCCAATCCCGGAACCGAAGCCCGGCCCTTCCGGACACTCGGCCGCGCGCGCGACGCAGTCCGCGCCATCAATCGCCGGATGACCGGCGATATCGTCGTGTATCTGCGCGGCGGCACGTACTCTGTCAAAGTCCCCGTGGAATTCCGGGCCGCCGATTCCGGCAGGAACGGTTTTCACGTGATCTACCGCGCGTATGGCAAGGAAGTACCGGTGATCAGCGGCGGCGTCCCTGTTACGGGCTGGACGCTCGACCATGGCAAAGTCTACCGCGCGAAGCTCAATTGGGACGGCAAACTGCGCAGCCTCTACGTGAACGGCGTTCGCGCCCATATGCCACAAGCCGATTTCAAAGGCGAGGGCCCCTGGGGCGAGTTCGTCATCAAGGGTGATGAGCCCTGGGCGGAAACGCCCGGAAAGACCTTCGATGGCGTCGAGTTCGACTCCTCCCAGGTGCCTGCGTTCGCCAACCCCGAAGACGTCGAACTGCTTCAGCACCGCACATGGAATTTTCTCGTGCTCGGCGTGCGGGACGCCGTTCACGAGGATGGCCACACCGTCCTCAAGCTACAGCAGCCTTACGGCGCCATCGCCGCCACGCTGGCTTGGCACTGCTATGTCGATCCCAACGGCAGTTTCACCATTCGCAACGCCTACGAGTTGATGAAGAATCCCGGAGATTTCTATTTCAACCGCAAGACACACACGCTGTACTACTTCAATAACGGCGAGGATATGTCACGGGCGCAGGTGATCGCGCCTCTCAGCGAAGGATTGCTCCGCATTGCCGGCACGTCTCCGCAAGACCGTGCCGGAAACATCGTCTTCACCGGCTTGACGTTCGCCTACGATCATTGGGAGTTGGAAAAAGTGGGCGATTCGCGCGGCATGGTGGGAGTCCAGAGCCTCGCACTCTATACGCGTTTCCGCGCCGATGGCAACTGGCACAAGAGCCACTACGACGTATGCGACCTTCCGCAGGCCACGGTCGACGTGCGCAACGCCGAACACATCCGCTTCGAACGCAACCGCTTCGTCCACCTCGCCAGCGGTGTCGCCGTCAGCCTGGTCAACGACGTGGTCGATAGCGAAGTCATCGGCAACGTTTTCGACGATCTTTCCGGGAATGCCGCCAATGTGGGCCATCCGCAGCACTACATCATCGGCGGCGGCCCGTTGTTCAAAGGGATTGCGGGCGTCTGTGCGCGCGACGCGATCAAAGACAACTGGATCCGCCGCGTGAGCCTCGATTTCAAGCAGGAAGAGGCCATCAGCGGCTTCTTCACGCAATCGGTCGAGATCTCGCACAACGATATTGAAGGCGTGCCTTACGGTGGAATCGCTCTCGGCTGGTGGTGGGGCAATGCCGAGATTCCGCCTTCCAAAGTGCCGAAAGACAACCGGATCGCCTCTAACCGCGTGGTCGATACACAGCAGCAACTGCCAAGAGACGGCGGCGCCATCTACGTTCTCGGCGAACAACCCGGCGGACGCATCGAGCGCAACTACATCCGCTCCCATACCCGCACCATTTATCCCGATGATGGCTCGGCTTACTGGACGATCACGCAGAACGTTGTCGATCCGCGCGATACCCGCGATATTCCCACCCGCAAAGACGGCCAGTGGCTCTTTGTCTGGACCCCGCGTATCCACGACCTCAAGATCGACGATAACTACACCACGGTCGCCAATACGAGAAACGAGGGAACCAACTGCCAGCCGACAAACACCCACCTGGTGACGCAATTTCCGCCCGAAGCGCAGGCGATTATCGCCGCCGCGGGGCTGGAACCGGCTTACAAAGATATTGCGGAGGATACGCCGGCCCACTGAGCGGTGCTTTATCCGCGCAGTGCTTCCGCCTTCCCCAACTCCACGTTGCTTAAGGTGACTATCGCCCCCGGCGGCACCTCGACTTCGAGCTCTCCGGGCGCGGCCGCGACCGCGTTCTCATTCTGTGGATCGGCCGTCTCCAGGTACTGGAAACGCGCCCCGCCCCAGTTCACCGTGACTTTCTGCGCGGCGACCGAGCGGTTCAGCAGAATCAGCGTCCGCTCTCCCCCCGCGCCGCGGAATGCGGTCGCCAGCAAATTGTCGTTCGAACTCGCCGCCTTCACCCGATGCATTCCGGCGCGCACACGGCGTGTGTACGCACCGAAAATCCGCAACTGGTGGCTCGAGGCGGCCGGCTTCAGCCCGTTTTCGGGGTCCGGCACCAGCAGAGTCCGCGTCCAACCATAGGACGGCTGCACGACATTGAGCAGCGTCCAGCAGTACATCACGCCGCAGGCGTCCAGTTGCGTCAGCACCTTGTGATAGAGCTGTCCCATGGCCAGAGCGACGCGGTAGGAACGCATCTGAAACGCGTTGTTGTTGACGCATAGTTCCACGGCGAAAAAGGGCTTGTCTCCCGCGGCCTGACGCAACTGCGCGAGCGATGCATCGAAGCCGTCGGGATCGTGAAAGTGGTTCTGGTAATCGTACAGATTCGACGCCGCGTAGTCGATGGTCTTCCACACGGCCGGATCTTCGCGAAACGCCTTCGCGGCCGCCACGCCGCCGGTCGAAAACGGCGAATTGTGCATGTGGATCTTTGTCGCGCCAAACCCCGCCTCGTCGAGTCCGCGCCGCAGCGCCAGCGCCATCTTGCGCCAGTTCTCGGGCGATTGTGTGACTTCGTTTTGAATCCCTACGATTTCCGGCGGCGCCCCGCTCTTCTCCTGCGACGCGCGGCAGTATCCCACCATGGCTTTCACGTATTCGTCGATCTCGGGAGCTTCGGTCAGCCTGCCGGCCGCATCGCGCGTCCGCGCCCACGGCGGCAGCTCCCAGAATTCGAAGATCACCTTTCCGCCGAGCCGCCGCACCTGCCGGTTGTAGTCGAAATTGCTCGTCTCGCAGTTCGGAAAGTTGTCGCCGTAATAGTGCGGCGAAGCATCGGCGGGCCAGTCCCAGTTGGTCATCTCGCGGTTGAGCAGAGCGCCGGTCGGGTATTCGCGATGCAGCAGCAGATTGTATTCCGCCAGGATTCGCCACCACTCCTGCACACCCTGCGGGCTGAGCTCCGCGAAGGCCGGCGGCGTAGTGGTGCCGCCCCAGCCCAGCATCTGCTGAAAGCGCGCCGCGTCGTCCACCGTGACCGTCGCGGTTCCCACGGCGGCCGGCAGCAGTCTTCCGCTCAGCGCGCCTTTCGGGCTCGCCACCGCGAGCTGATGCCGGTTTACATCGGGCGCCGTTTGCGAAGTCAGCGCCTCTTTCCCGTTGAGCAGCACCCGCACCGTCAGACGATGGTCCACCACCACCGAAATTGCTTTGAGATCGCCCCGATATTCCGCGCTCGACTCTTCAAACAGGCCTTCGGGATGGCGTCCCGGGCGCGCCGGCGCGGGCGGCACTTTGCTCAGCCCGGGGGAATCGTAGTAGCGCACCACGAGCCGCGCTTTGCCGCTACCGGCTTCCACAGTGAAGCCGCCGCAAGGGCCGGTGAAAATCCATCGCAACTGCGGCTGCTCGGAGCTCCATTCGTCAAGCTCGAGCGTACGCTCGAACAACGCCGGCAGCCATTCGGAGAAATATTTGCGCGGCGGCCCCGGCACGTTCCAGCGTGTGCGCGGCGAAGGCGGACCGGGCATTGCAAATCGCTCGCCGCCGCCCGCGGTCGCCTGCCATGGGGGCAGATCCAAGACCGTGGATTGCGCCCCGGAAGTGCGCTCCTGCGCCGCCAGCGCCGATGCAGTAAGGAGCGCCCCGGAAAACGTTCGCCGCGAAACCTTCTTCATGCAACCTCCCGTAAGCTCAACCATAACACCGCGGAACCGTTCGCCTGTTCGCGGCTCAGAAGGTCAACTTGCCTTTGTAAAACAGATTCTTCACCCAGAACTGCACCTCGCGGTCGGGAAAACTGATTCCGGGCAGGTAGAGAAGGAAGTCCACGAGCTTATCCGTCGCGCGCACCTGCCGTGGAAAGATCAGCCTGAGTATCGGGTCGGAGGGGATGGGCGGGAAATAACCGATGATTTTGTAGCTCCGGCTGCCGATTTTCATCTCGGTCTCGTCTTCCATTCTGTGTTGGTCGCCGGCGGTGCCGAATCCGGAAGTGCCGTAGGGAATCGCCAGCACGAAGGAATCTTCGCCGTGTTCGCGCAGGTAATCCAGGTAGTCCGGATCTGGTTCGGGGGCCGGTTTCCGGGCTCGCAGCCGCAACTCCGCTTCCGCGAGCCGGACAGGCTCGGCGGTCGCGAAATAGACAAAGACCTCCGGCGTCATGCCGGTGGTCTGCACCCAGGGGCTCGCCGTCAGAATTGTGTCCAGCTCGCGGCTCGTCCACTTCTCGGGCGGCTTGGCCTCCCAAAACGGGGCACCCGCCAGGAACAGCAGAGCAACCAAAGGGTGCATAGACTAACAATATGCCAGTTATTCGCCGCGCGGAACCGAAAGACCTCGTGGAAATCGCCGGAATCCAAAACGCCTGCCCGCAAGCCGCTCAGTGGCCGGTGCAGGACTATTTGGCTTACGACCTTTGGGTGGCCGTCGATCACCGCGTCGCGGGGTTCCTCTGCGCCCGTCCGCTAGCCCCCGGCGAATGGGAAGTTCTGAACCTCGCGGTGGCCTCCGAGTCTCGCCGCCGGGGCATCGCTCGTGCGCTCCTGAAAAACCTGATCGCTACCGTTTCCGGTACGGTTTTTCTCGAAGTCCGGGCCTCCAACGAAGCCGCCCTTCAGTTCTATAAGTCTATGAATTTTGAGGTGGTTAGTACCAGGAACAATTACTACCAAAACCCTCCCGAATCGGCTATTGTCATGAAGTTTCATTCATGTTAAGGTGGCGAATAGACGGTGATGCCGTCCTGTCAAAACACGAACGAGATTACCCACCGAGCCTTGTTTCCGAACCGATTGACTCGGCGTGGCAACCTCACTGGGAGGAATTGCCCAATATGGAACGGAACGCACAGGAAGAATTGAAAGCGCACCTGATGGCCACGAACCAAGAGTTTCAGCAACTCGCCAACCAGCACTCAGAGTTCGCCCGGAAGTTGGACGCGTTGGAAGCGCTTCCCTATCTGACTCAGGAACAAGAGTTCGAAGAGACGCGCCTGAAGAAAATGAAACTTCGGATAAAGGACCAGATGGAAGCGATCGTGAGCCAGTATCGGTCTCAACAGGTCGCTTAACGTCAGGTGCGCGCAGTTCGAAGGCCCGGCCGGGACGCTGGCCGGGCCTTTCGTGTTTATGGAAGACGAACCCGTCCGTATTCCCATCACCGATGTTTTCGATCTGCACTCCGTTCCTCCGCGCGACGTGCAGGCAGTCGTGGAAGAATACCTCGCCGAAGCCCATCGCCTGGGCTTGAAGGCGCTGCGCATCATCCACGGCCGAGGCATCGGCGTGCAGCGCGAAATGGTCCGCGCCATTCTCTCCCGCACTCCGTTCGTGGCCGAATTCCGTGATGCTCCCGGCGAAGCGGGCGGCTGGGGCGCTACTATGGTCACGTTACGATAATCGTGAAAATTAGTACAAAATCGAAGTAAACCCATTTGCTTAAATAATTTACCGGAACAATAATGTATGGGAACAGCCTATAGCAGCCGGAGGAACCATGTCTCGACGCCACTTGACTGGAATCTTGCTGCCGCTCGCATTTCTGCTTGCGGCAACCACGCTGCAAGCACAATCCCGAGTCCCCACCATTTTTAATGTATACGGTGGTCTCCTAACAGGGACCGGGCCTCTTCCTCAAGGCGAGGGGTATGTCACAGCTGTGACAGCCGGTGGGAACGTCAGCGGGAACGGGTTTCTCCTTTACATCTATGGCGTATTTGACAGCTCCGTCTTTGCCAGCGGTCTCGGCTCTGTCACTCTCACGAACGAGAACACCGGCAAGACCCTCACATACGTCCCCAACCCAGCCACAGGTACCTGCACGACCCTTTGCTTCACGAGTTACAACCAGGGCCAAATCGTCGTGAGCGTGCCCGGCAATGGCTCAGCGCTTGGCAATTTCTATCCCGACGCGGGTGTGCAGTACCTGCTCGACGTGGTGGTGAATGAATCCGACGAGGGCAACTCGAACATAGCGAATTTTACGGTCAACCCGAACATGACCGTCGTCGATTCGGGCGATCTGCCCGCCGGCGCAGCCAACCAGGGTACCTACTCGACTTACCTGGTGGATGGCGGGACCGCCCCACTGACCTTCGGCACTCCCACCGGCAACGTGCCTCAGGGCCTGACCCTTTCGGCTGTGGACGACACCGTTTCGGGAATACCAACAACTCCCTGTTACTGTAATTTCGCCTTCACGTCAACCGACTTTTGGGGTAACACCAGCAACCTCCAGGCGGAGATCGAAATCTTCACCACGCCGACGCTGAACAGCGGTCCTTCTCCTACCGGCGTTGCGGCCGGAACACCCAGCGTGACCATAACCATCCTGGGCACGAACATCGCCCAGTACGTCCAGGGCGTCAGCACGAGCCTGCCAGGCGCAACCGTGAGTTTCACCGCGCCGGGTTATCCCTACCCGGTGACGGTGAACATTACTCCCTCCAGCGTCAGTTCTTCCCAGATCGTGTTCACCGTAACCGGGGCGCCCCTGCAAACACCCGGAGTGGCCTCCATCACGATCGTGCAGCCGCAGACCATCAACTCGGAAGGCGCCCTGTACTCCGTCCAGTTGCCGTTCTATATCAACGCCCCCACCATAACCTCTCCGGCCACGAGCGCCTCCGTGCCGCGCACCTCCCCGTTCACTATCACCGGGACGAATTTCGTTCCCGGCGCCGGCAGCGCCGGTTCTCAAGTCATTTTGGACAGCTCGCCGATTACGACCACGGTCGTCAGCGCCACACAACTCACCAGTACGACGATTCCGAGCCTGGGCCAGCATGCCGTTTATGTGCTCAACCCCGGCGGCAGCACTTCCGGTACGGTCACGTTCCAGGCAATCAACAATCTTCAGATCACTACCGCTTCCCTGCCCGGAGCCACCTACCAGGTTGCTTACACTCCGCCCGCGCTGGCAGCCTCAGGAGGCGTGCCGCCGTACACCTGGGGTTCCACCATTCTGCCCGCCGGCCTCACGCTCAATGCGCAAACCGGCTTTATTACGGGGACTCCCACCGCTGTCGGGAATAACATTGTCAGTTTCACGGTCACGGATGCCATCGGGACAGGCGCCGGCAGCCGGCTGGCGCTGAACGTGACGGCGCCGCCGCTCGTGATCACCACCACCTCCCTCCCCGGAGCCACCTACCAGGTCGCTTACACCCCGCCCGCGCTGGCCGCCACGGGAGGCGTGCCGCCTTACACCTGGAGTTCCACGGCTCTGCCCGCCGGTCTTACCCTCAATGCGCAAACAGGCTGCATAACCGGGACTCCCACCGTTGTCGGGAACAACAACGTCACTTTCACTGTCAAGGATTCGCTCGGCACCACTACCACGGGAAGCCCGCTGGCTCTCAACGTAACCGCGCCGCCGCTCGTGATCACCACCACCTCCCTCCCCGGAGCCACCTACCAGGTTGCTTACACCCCGCCCGCGCTGGCCGCCACGGGAGGCGTGCCGCCTTACACCTGGAGTTCCACGGCTCTGCCCGCCGGTCTTACCCTCAATGCGCAAACCGGCGCCATCACCGGCTCCCCCACCGCGGTAGGGAATTTCAACGTCACGTTCACCGTGAAGGATTCGCTCGGCACCACTACCACGGGAAACCCGCTGGCTCTCAACGTGACCGCGCTGCCGCTCGTGATCACCACCACGCTGCTGCCGCCGCCTGCGTTCCAGGTTCCATACAGCGCCGGTCTCGCCGCTACCGGCGGCGTGCCGCCCTACTCATGGGCCGCAGGCGGCATGCCTCCCGGCCTCAACATCAACGCACAGACCGGCGCCATCACCGGAACCCCGACCGCGGCCGGAACCTACACCGGCTCTTTCACCGTGACGGATTCCCGCGGGATCACCGCCCGCGCGCAATTTCCGCTCGACGTCGCCGCTCCCACTTCTCCGATATCCTTCACGACGGCTCCCAAGCTGCCCGATGCTACCCAGGGCGTTCCCTACAGCGCTTCGATTGGGGCTACCGGAGGCACCGGCAGCTACACCTTTACGATTTCCGGAAGTGCTCCGGCCGGCCTGACGTTCTCCGCATCCGGCAGTCTCAGTGGAACCCCCACGACATCCGGAAGCTACAACTTCACCGTCACCGTCAAGGACGGTTCCGGGAACAACGCAACCCAGAGCTTCACGCTAAACGTCAAAGCGGGCGCGCTGCAGATCACCACTACCGGGCCTTTCGCGTCCGTTGTAGCCGGCTCTGGAATCGGCATCCAGTTCGCTGCTGCGGGCGGTGTGCCTCCCTATACCTGGAGCGCCTCCGGGACTCCAACAGGAACCAGTTTCAGCACGGCCGGAGCACTGACCGGCAATGCCACCCAGCCGGGCACCTTCAATTTCACCGTAACGGTTAAGGATTCCGCCGGAACCACTGCTTCCCAGAGCTACACGCAGGTAGTCACGCCGGCGCCTTTGACCATTACGGGATCGCTCGGCAACGGCGTAGTCGGGGCTGCCTATAACGGTTCGGTCGGCGCAACCGGCGGCGTGTCGCCCTACTCCTTCACCGCCACCGGTGTCCCGGACGGCCTCACGTTTTCGAACGGATCGCTCACCGGAACTCCCACCACCGCAGGAACCTTCACCGTCGCGGTAACCGTCACCGATTCCGCCACGCCTTCCGCGCACGCCACCCAGTCCTTCACCGTCACGATCACGACGGCGGCTCTCACGGTAACCGCGTCGCTCGGCAACGGCGCCGTCAATACACCCTACAATGCAACTCTCACCGCCGCCGGAGGGACGCCGCCCTACACGTTCACCGTCACCGGCCTGCCGCCCGGGGTCACAGCCAGCGGCACCGCCATCAGCGGGACTCCGACCACCTCCGGAACCTTCTCCGTCAGCGTGACCGTGACGGACTCCAGCAAGAAATCGGCATCCCAGACCTTCTCCGTCACGATCGCTCCCGCGCCTCTGACGATCTCGACTCCGTCGCTGCCCGCCGGGAGCGCCGGAGGATCTTATTCGGCTACGCTCTCCGCCACAGGCGGCGTTCCGCCGTACACATTTTCCGCGTCGGGACTGCCCTCGGGCCTGTCGCTCTCCTCGTCCGGCGTTCTCTCCGGCAGTGTCTCCGCGCCCACAACCGCCAACTTTACCGTCACGGTGAAAGACAGCGCGGGAGCAACGGCCAGCCAGGGCTATTCGGTGACGTTCGGCCTGCCGGCAACCCCCCCGGTCACCTTGAGCGGCGTTCCCCCCACGGGAACGCCGGGCGCGCAGTCCACATTGCAGATCGGGCTGGGCTCAGCCTATCCGGTCGCGGTGACGGTCAATCTGACCCTCACCTTCGCAGCCGATTCCGGCCCTGACGATCCCACGGTGCAATTCGCCACCGGCGGACGCACCGCGCAGCTCACGATTCCCGCCGGCTCGACAGTCACGTTGAACGGCGTCGGCGTGCAGACCGGCACGGTCGCCGGCACCGCCACCATTACCGCGCAGCTTCTCGCCGGAGGGCAGGACATCACGCCCAAACCCGCGCCGACCATTACGATTCGCATCAACGCGGCGGCTCCGTCGATTTCCAGCGTGACCGCGACCAATAGCAACGGCACCATCACGGTTACGGTGACGGGCTTCTGCACCACGCGCAGCATCACTCAGGCGATCTTCCAGTTCACTCCGGCCGCTGGTGTGAATGTGCAGACCACGAGTTTCACGGTTTCGGTCAGTTCCCTCTTCACTACGTGGTATTCCAGCTCAGCATCCATCCCGTTCGGCAGCCAGTTCCTGTTCACACAGCCGTTCACCGTGCAGGGAACCGGGTCCATTACGTCCGTGACCGTAACTCTGGTGAACGCCACCGGCAGTTCCACGCCCGTGACGGCAACGATTCAATAGCCCGCGCCGCTACTCCTCGCGCAGCGCATCCATCGGATCCACGCGCGAGGCCCTCTGCGCGGGCGCCCATGCGGCCGGCACCGCTATCGCCAGCAGAGTGATGGCGGCGAACCCGAGCGGCAGCCCGATCGCTGCGTGCAAACCGGCAACGAGCTTCACTGCCAGCCCGCGGCCCCACAGCGCCAGCACCGTTCCGCAGGCCAGGCCGGCAAGCACCATCCCCAGCGCCGACCCCAGAACCATCCGGGTCACCCGCGCCGGAGTTGCGCCCAGCGCCATCCGCACCCCGATCTCGCCTCTGCGCCGCTCCACCGTGTACGCCAGCAGCCCATACAGCCCGGCTGCAGCCAGCACCAGTCCCAGCGCCCCGAATAGCTGGGAAACGGTTGCGATCAACCGCTCCGGAACAAGCGCCGCGTCCACCTGCTCGGCCAACGTCGTGATCTTGTCCAGCGCGACACCCTTTAGCACTTCCCGAACCCTTCGACGCACCTCGCCGGCGACGGCGTCGGGCGCCCTGGTCGTCCGGATGGAAAACCGCGAGAACATCCGCGCCTCCTGAAACGCGTTGAAGTAGATCGTGCGGGCGGTCGGCTCGCCGGGATCGATATATTTGGCATCTCCGACCACTCCGACGATTTCGTATGGCTTTGTCTCGCCATCGAACAACACGTGCTTGCCCAGCGGGCTGGCATCCCCGAAAAAGTGCCGCGCCAGAGTGCGATTGACGATCGCCACGCGCGGCCGCCCTTCGTCGTCGAAGCGAAAATCGCGTCCCGCGAGCAAGGGCGTGCCGTAGGTTTCGAAAAATCGCGGCGCGACCCAGTTTTCCACCAGGTAGCGCAGTTCGCCGGGCGCCGGCTGGTATCCCTCGACGGTGGCATCGCGATTGGCGCCCAGGCCCGAAATCGGCGTCGCGCCGCTGAGGGTTGCCGAGCGCACACCCGGAATGGCCTCGATCCTCTGCAGCAGTGCCCGATACGGCTCTACCAACTGCGACCGCGTATAGCCGCTGTGCGACGTGTCCAGCGTCACCAGCAGCACGTGATCGCGATCGAACCCCAGCCCGGCGTACAGATTCTCCATGTGCTGCAAAAACAGCCCGGCGGCCGCCAGCAGCACCAGGGAGAAGGCCACCTGCGCCGATACCAGGCCCTTGCCCAGAAGCCGGCCCAGGCGAGTCTCGCCGCTTCTGCCGCCGTCGCGCAGAGGCGAAGCCGGAGCCGTCGACCAGGCGCGCCATGCAGGCGCCAGGCCGAACGTGAGGCCTGTCGCTACGGTTGCCGCCGCCATAAACAACAGCATTCGCGCATCCGGGCGAACCGCGAGCTTCATCGGCTCGCGTCCGCCTGCCAGGATATGCAATAGCGCGCCGGCGCCCCAATATGCCAGCAGCACACCCAGAGCCGCGCCCGCGCCCGCCAGCAGCAGCGATTCCGTCACGGCCTGCCGCACCAGCCTCCCGCGCGTCGCTCCCAGCGAAACCCGCAGCGCCATTTCCCGCTGCCGCGCCGCTGCCCGCGCCAGAAGCAGGCTGGCCACGTTGATGCAGGCGATCGCCAGCAGCAGCGCCACCACCGCCATCAGCACCTGCAGCGGTTGCGCATACTGGTCCCGTACACCCGAAAGCCCCGCTCCCGCCGGCTCCATTTCGAATTTCATCACCCGACGGAACCGCAGCATACTGCCCCAATACCGGTCGTCTTCCGTGGTCTCGCGGAAGCGCAACGCCATTTCCGCGCGCGCCCGCTCGAGCGAAACACCGGGTTTCAGGCGGCCCACCAGTGTCAGGTCTCCGCCGCGCGTCTTCGTGTAGTTGTTCGCCGGACGAATCAGCGTCTGCATGGCCAGCGGCAGCCACAGGTCTTCCCGCGCGTCGATCCGCCAGCCCGCAAACCCGCGCGGTGCGACCCCTACGACAGTCACTGGCTGATCGTCCACCACGATGCGCCTGCCGACGATGCCGGGCTCCAGGTTGAACCGGTTCTTCCACAGCGCCCAACTCACCACCGCGGCGCGCCCCGGAGTCCCGATGCGGTCGTCTTCCGGCGCGATCAGACGCCCGGCCGCCGCTCGCAGGCCAAGGCCGCCGAAAAAATTCCCCGTGACATACGCGCCTTCCACATTTTCCGCCTGCGCGCCCGCCACTCGCAGGGCGAACGGCGTGCCGTGCGGCGACCCCATGTGCGCCGTCCCCATCAGCGCGGCGAAGACGTCGTTGTGATCCTCAAAATAACGGTAGCTCGGCCAGGAAAACCCGTTATAGTGGCCTTCGCCGGGAAAACGGTGCAGCAGTTCGACAAGCTGCCCTGGCTGATTCACCGGAAGCATGCGCAGCATCACGGCATCGATCAGGCTGAAAATCGCGGTGTTGGCGCCGATCCCCAGCCCCAGCGACAGCACTGCGACCGCGGTAAACCCCGGCGACTTCCCGAGCATCCGCGCCGCGTAGCGCGCATCCCGCCACACCGCCTCGATCCATGCGCCGCACCGCAAGACCACGCGAGTTCCCATAAGCTATTAGTCGCCGGCCGCCGCCGTGTTTAACACCTGCATCCCAGCCCCCATGCTATCCTGATGCCGTCCATGAAGATCGTCGCCGTTCGCCCGTATCTGCTGTCTTATCCGTTTCCGGAGCCGATCCGGCTGCCGTTCTGGGGTGGCGAGCGCACGATTGTCAAACGCGACGCGATGTTCGTCCGGGTGGATGCCGATAACGGCCTTACCGGTTATGCCCCGGCGCTCGGTAGCGAGCGGCTGTACCACCACATCGTCGAGGTCGTGGCGCCGTTTCTCACCGATCGCGTCCTGGCCGATCCCGACGCCCTGCGCGTGCAGTTCCTGGCCGGTCCAGGCGCCGATCCCGAGCTTGCGAAGATCTACTGCTGTGTCGAAATTGCGCTCTACGATCTTACCGGGAAGGCCCTCGGCGTCCCCGTTTCCGAACTTCTCGGCGGGCGTGTGCGCGACACCATCCGTCTCTACGGCAGCGCCGGCATGTATATGTCGCCCGAGGCGTATGCCGCCGAGGCCGCTGCCGTCGCCGCGCTCGGCTTTCGCGCCTACAAGATGCGCCCCGCCGCCGGTCCCGAAAAAGACATGGAAGCCGTGAGGCTCATGCGCAAAACCGTCGGGCCGGACGTCGATCTCATGGTGGATGCCCACACCTGGTGGCGCATGGGCACTCGCAGCTACGGCGCCGCTACCGTCGAACAGATCGCGCGCTACATGGCGGGCTACAACATCGCGTGGCTCGAAGAGCCCATGCCGCCGGACGATCACGCCGCGTATCTCGCGCTCAAGGAAAAAGAGATCGTCGCGCTGGCCAGCGGCGAGCACGAGGCCAGCGAGGAACGCTACCTCGATCTTATTCTCACGCAGGCAGTCGATTACGTGCAGATGGACATCTGCAGCCAGGGCGGCTATGCGCAGGGCCGCCGCCTGCTCGCTGAAATCGCGCGCCAGGGGCTGAGTTTCGCCTTTCATAGCTGGGGCACCGCGCTCGAAGTGATTGCCGCCGCGCACCTCGGCATCTGCTGGCCGACGTTCATCACCGAGTGGCTGGAATACCCGTGCTATTCGACTCCCGAACGCGCCGGCATGTACCCGTTCCCGCTGGCCGCGGAGATCCTCGCCGAACCGCTCGAACTCGACCGGGGCGATCTGATCGTGCCGCGCAAGCCCGGCCTGGGCGTCACCGTCGATGAACGCGTCGTCGAGCGCTATCCGTGGATTCCCGGCCCATGGTCGTTCTTCCGCACCGAATCCCCCGCCGAAACCCGCGCCGTGACGAGCGACCACAGCCTGAAGTGGGAAGCGATCTAGCGCTTCCGGGCCGTTGTCAGTTGGAAACCGGGCGCCGCGAGCTTCGCAATTTCGGAGTCATGGTGAAAATACTGCCGCGCGGTGAGCACACCGCACAACAGCAGCGCGGTATCCATGCTCGAAACTTCGCACTTCCAGGCACGCCGGCCCGTGGTGACATCGAGGAAATGGTAGAACCAGCCGTGCTGATTCTCGATTTGGCCGTCGAAGGCGCGCAGCGCCACGCGAACCCGATCGGCGGCACGGCGCGGGGGAATCCATTTGCGCTCGGCCGCGATGCAGATTCCGCTCAGGGAAAATCCGGTGGCGGCGATGCTTGCGATGTTGGCAGAGCGCGGCTCGTGCGAGCCATCGGTGCGCGCACGATCCAGCACCAGCCCCGTGGCGGGGTCGGCCTGTTCCCAGAGCATGCGAAACGAGCGATGGCTCAGGTCTTCGAGAAAGGCATCGTCGCCCGCGGCGGCCCGGGCAAACGGCGCGGCGGAAAGCGCAGCCAGCACCGCGCGGCGGCTGGGCTTCCCCGGTAGCGCCGGCGGTCTTGCCGCCGGTGTTTTGCAAACTCGAATCGCACCGGCGCCGCTCACGGAGCAATCTCGATCAGCGCGAGAGCGTGCGGCCCCAAACGTAACTCGAGGCCGCCGTCCGAAATCGCCCGCGTTTCCGGCGGTTCCATTTTCGACGCCTCCTGCAGCTCGCGGATCTGCTCGCGTGTGGGGGATGCCGGACGGCCCATCCGCGCCCAGGCCGAAAGCGGCGAACCGTGTTCGGTGTCCACAAACTGAATGCGCGCCCGGCCGCCGTGGGGGCCCGTGAGCGTAATGTGCCCCGTCACTTCGCGGCCCGCATCTTCCGGCGGCGCGTAATTCCAGGCGGCAATTGCGAGCGTGCCATCGGCGCGCTTCGTCGCCAGGATCCACGGCGCATCCACCGGCACGCGCTCGTTCCCGAGCCGGTGCAGGAGCTCGAATGCGTTGTAGGAAGCCTTGGGGATGCCGCGCTCGGCGATCAGTCCGAAACCTCCGTAGAACGGCCTCTTTACCACGCCCTGTTCTTCGAACACATCGGAAAACGTCCAGTACGACATCATGGTCTGGAGGCCGTCGCACAGCCGGATGTTGTTGGCCAGCCACGGTCCCATGAAGGCCGAATCGGTCACTTCGGGCTCATTGGAATAACTGGCGTTGTATTCGCTCCAGATAATGGGCAGGTCGGGGCGCGCGGACTGTTTCACCTGCTCATAAACCTTCTTCACCGAGCGCGCCACCATGTCGAAGCGCACGATGGGGCCGGGTTTGCCGAAGACATCCTCGGGCTTGTCATTGGCGTATACGTGAGTGGAGACGAAATCCAGCGCCACGTGGTTCTGCGCCGCGTGCGCGATCATGGCATCCACCCAGGCTGCCTGCGCGGTCGAGGGGCCGCCGACGCGCAGACGCGGGCTCGCGCGCTTGAGAGCCGCGGCGGCGGCGTCATAAAGCTCGAAATACGTGGACTGCTTCGGCTGCCCCGTCCAGAAATCGATATTGGGTTCGTTCCACACTTCGAAGTACCATTGCGATACTTCGTCAATGCCATAGCGCTCCACCAGGTGGCGCGCAAAGTTGTAGATGAGATCGCCCCATTGCGCGTAAGATGCCGGCGGATTGGGCAGAGGCTTGTACCAGAACGCGTGCGGCGTCTGGGAGCCGGCCAGCGCCTTCGGCATGAAGCTCAGCTCCACAAAAGGACGCACGCCGTTTTCCAGGAGGCCGTCGTAAATCTGGTCCACGTAAGAGAAGTTATAGGGCAGCCGGCCGCGGCGGTCTTTTTCGTAGACGCCCACTTCCTCGTCGAAGATGCCGTGGAAGCGAACATAGCCGAAGCCGGTGATTCCGCGAACCTGGCGCAGGTCGCGGCGATAGTCGTCGCGCAAAGCGAGAATGGCGCGGCCGCTGCCGAACATCTGTTCCCAGAAATGCGGAAACGGGCGGACAGCGGCGCGGGTATCGATGGTGGCTTCCAGAGTGGAAGGAGCCGGCGGCTGGCTGCGCACGACGGCGGCAGGCAGGGCAAGAAGCAGAGCAAGCGCAAGAGCGCTGGGGCGTCGCATTTAAAAGCTGAATCGAGCCTGTAATTCTACTACGCGGCCTTCCAGAGCGCCCGGCGACGTGCCGAAGAAAGGCAGTTCCGGATGCGTCTGCCAGAACCGCGGGCCGCGGAACGAATTGCGTCCGACGCCGGAGGTCCGCTGGCAGCCGTATTGAAATGCGCCGGGCCCCCCTTCGGAAAGTTGCTGCCGGTCGCGGTTATTCTGCGGCTCTATGCGGCGTTCGCTTTCCATTCGCTCCACCAGTGTTCCAGTCGGCGGCGCATCTCCTTGGGCTTTTCTCCATAGATACGGAGCCCGATGGGCCGGGCCTCTTCGCGAAGCTGTTTCTGGAAATGCGCGATGGCCTGGCGGAGGGAATCGATCTGTTCCGGGGTGCCGAAGAAGGCGGGCTCGGCATCGATCCTGGCGGAGAGTACGTTCAAATTGTGATCCATGCCGAGCGCGTCTTCGAGACACTTGAGGCTGTTTTCGAGACCGGTCATCACGTCCGGCCAGAGCCCGTTGAGCAGGCGTACGTGATACCAGTAGTCCTTGACGCGTTTGCGCCAGGCGTGAAAGTTTTCCGCGGTGGGATGCTGCTCCGCCGTCTCCATGGCGAGGCGGCCGCGCCGGAAGGTCTTTTCGATGCCGGGCGCGATAGCCGGGAAGCCGTCGTCATGCAGCGGCCATTGCTTCACGCGACTCCTGGTGGAACGTAACTCGCGGGCTGCCGCCTGCATCACCGCCTTGATGTTTTCCTGCTGCTCGGCGCGTGTTTTATGGGTCACGAGCCCTTGCCGCACGCTTTCCAGGGAGTCTTCCGCGAAGTCCTTGGCGCGCTTTTGGCGCAGGGTGTCGAAGGTCTCGATCATCGCCACCGCATCGCGAAAGAGTGAGAGATTGCGGCCTACATCGCGCAGCCGGATATTTTCCGAAGCGAAGGCTTCCCCGAGTTCGCGCTGCACCAGCCGCAGCAGCGCGCGCAGTTTCTTGATGCGCTTGCGCGCGTCGTGGACGGCTTCATCGCGCTCGGGTGGTTTGGCGGCCAGCGATTCCAGGGCGCCTTCGATCTGTTCCAATGCAACGCGCCGAATGGCCTCGGGAACCGATTCGTCGGGCTTGAACGTGTAGGCCATTACGTCCGCTCCCACTGCGAGAACGGGTGCCGGGCGAGCCGCACATTTGCATAGCGCGGGTCGGCGGTGACGTCTTTGCCCAGCCAGGCGGGCTTTTCGATCTCCGCGGACGGTTTTGCGGTCTCCACCTCGGCCATGACGAGGCCGCGATTCTCTCCCGCGAACTCATCGATTTCCCACTTCAGATCGCCGCGCCGGACGATGTATCGCGTCTTTTCGATGGGCGGCTTCAGGCAGAGGTTTTCGAGAATCTCCGCGGCATCGTCCTTCGGGATGGGGTATTCGTATTCGTCGCGCGCGCTGCCTTGCGCTTTGCCTTTGATCGTGACGAAAGCATCATCGCCCGCGATGCGGATGCGCACACTGCGGTCGGGATCCGCCGAGAGATAGCCCTGTACGATCGGGACGCCGGGAGGAGCCTCCCGCCGCCAAGCATCGTTCTCGACGAGATACTTGCGCTCGATTTCCCGTGCCATGATGGCGCCGACTCTCACAGCCAGCACCATCATGACACAGCCGAAGGTTTACGGTTTGGAGCAGTTCATGGCCTTATGCATGAACTCCCAGACCTTTTTGTTGGCGAAAGGCGCGGCCTGCTGCTTCATGGGATCAGGCCAGTTGCCCTGGTCCGCCCAGACTTTCCCCAAACCGGCGGAAACGGCCGGGTCGCCTCCGGTGAAGCCCTCTACCAGGCTCTTCCAGCGCGCGGCCAGCGCCTGCACTTTGGGGCTGGCTGGGTCTTCGTCCAGGGCCGCCCCGATATCGCGAAAGAGCTCGGTCCACGCCTGCGTGACCTGCTCCTGCTGCGACGGGTCCCAGGTTTTGCGGCGCTCGGAAATTTTCGCCCACGCCTCCTGGCTGTAATACTTCTTGAAAAACTCTTCGTTCTCCTGCATTTCGATCACCTCGATGATTTTTGTGAGTGCGGCAGCATTCGCGTCCCCGCCCGGACGAACCGCTGTCTCGGCATCGCGAATGGCCTGGATGGCCATATCCAGCCGATGCCGCTTTTCCTCGAGAGCCCTGCGCTGCGCGCGCAGGACCTCAGGCAAAGAGCGGTTGTCCCGGTCGAGCACCCTTTTGATCTCCCGCAAGGGCAGCCCCAGGAATTTCAGCGCCACAATCTGCTCCAGCCGCTGCAACTCACGGCCTCCGTAGACCCGGTAGCCCGAACCGGTACGGCCGGGCTGCAGCAGTTTGGGCCGGTCGTAGTGATGAAGCGCGCGGACCGTGACGCCCGTCCGCCTCGCGAATTCCTGCACCTGGTAACGCTGGTTCACCGGAACTTCCCTTCGAAATCAGGATCGTCCCTGACGTTGCGTCAGGGTCAAGCATAATTATTCTAGCCCCGCTGGTAGTGCCGGCGGTGCATTTCCAGCACCTCCAAATAGCTATCCTCACGCCGGTAACAATTGTTTGAAAATGAACGTATATCATGGCGGATGGAAGTGGAGGTCGATATGACACTCACGAAGAAATCGAGGACGGCCGCAATCGCCGGCCTGCTTCTTTTGATCGCGTTTCCTTCCGTGGTTTCGGCCCAGCAGCCACCGGCGCCGCCGCCTCCGGATCAAACGCTCACACCCGATCAGCTTGACGATCTCGTGGCGCCCGTGGCGCTGTATCCGGATCCGCTGTTGAGCCAGATCCTGGTAGCGGCCACGTATCCGCTCGAAGTGGTCCAGGCCTATCAATGGCTGCAACGGAACCCGGGAGTGGCCGGCCCCGCGCTGACGCAGGCCGCGCAGCAACAGAACTGGGATGCCAGCGTGCAGGGGCTGGTCATGTTTCCCGATGTTCTGAAACGCCTCAACGACGATGTCTCGTGGACGACCGCGTTAGGCAATGCTTTTCTGGCACAGCAACAGGACGTGATGGACGCCGTGCAGCGCATGCGCCAGAAGGCGCAACAGGCGGGACGGCTCGCGCCTACGCCGCAGGAAAACATCGTGGCCGATAATGGCGCGATCGAAATCGAGCCGGTCGATCCCAACGTCATCTACGTGCCGGTTTACGACCCCGCCTGGATCTGGGGTCCGGCCGTATGGTATCCCTATCCGCAATGGTTCTGGCCGCCGCGCACGATTCTGCGGGGCGGGCTGTTCTTCGGTTTTGGCCCCGGAATTAACGTGGGCCTCTTCTTCGGAGTTGGATGGCACGGATGGGCCGGCTGGGGCTGGCATCCCGGCTGGGGCAATCGCACCATCATCGTGAACAACACCTTCATCCATCAGTACAACTTCAATGTCGAGCACGGCATGAAAGCGCATGGGACCACAGTATGGGCGCACGATCCGGGGCATCGCATGGGTGTTCCATACACCACCCCCGCGCTGCGCAACGAGTATCGCGGCAACGTGCGGGCGGCGGTGGCGCCGCGCGCCATCCCCGAGCAGGCGCGTCCGCAGCCGCAGCAGGGTGAAAAGTTCGGAAACCGGCAGATGCCGCGCAACGTGACACCGCAGCAGAATCGCACGGTGTTCAGCGGAATGCAGAACGGCGCCGCGGCACACACGCATGCCGAGCATGGATTCTCCAGCCTCGGACCCGCGCGCAGCGCACCGGCCACGCGGTCGGCTCCAGCCCCGCGCGGCGGTGGCGGCGGCGGAAGGCGCAGGTAGCGGGAGGTTGGCGATGAAACACATCGGCTATTGCACATTCGCACTGCTTCTCGGGGTGGCGGGCTATGCCGCCCCGCAGTCTGTTCAACGCTCGTTCGCCACGCCGCAGGAAGCCGGGCAGGCCCTGATGGATGCCGCAGCGAAAAACGATACCGCGGCCCTGCTCAAACTGTTCGGCCCGCAAGGCAAGGATATCGTCGAGTCCGGCAATGCCGCCGAGGACAAAGAACATCGCGCGGATTTCGCACGCCGCGCCGGAGAGAAACTCGAAGTCGAAATGGAACCGAACAACCCGAATCGCGCCACCCTCATTGCGGGCTCCGACAACTGGCCGTTCCCCATTCCGCTGGTGCGCAAAAACGGGCAGTGGAGCTTCGATACGGCTTCCGGACGCATCGAAGTGCTGGCGCGCCGTGTGGGGCGTAACGAACTGGCGGCCATCGATGTCTGCCGCGCCTACGTGGAAGCGCAGATGGAATACTCCTCGCGCGATCGCAATGCGAGCGGCATGCTGCAGTACGCACAGAAAATCGTGAGTTCGCCCGGCAAGCAGGACGGCCTGTACTGGGAAGGCCAATCCGAAAACCTCGTACCCAAAGCGTTCGCGGACGCCGCCGCGGCCATGTTCGCCGAAGGGAGAAAGCCGGTGCCCTATCACGGCTACTATTTCCACATCCTGAAGGCACAGGGACCGGACGCGCAGGGCGGCGCAGTCGACTACGTGGTCAAAGGCAAAATGATCGGCGGATTTGCCCTGGTAGCATTTCCCGCCGAATACGGCGTTTCCGGCGTCAAGACGTTCCTCGTGAACCATCAGGGAGTGGTTTATGAACGGGACCTCGGCTCCGGAACCATCACCCTCGCCCGCGCCATGACGCGCTTCAATCCGGGCAAGGGCTGGAAGCCGGTGGAAGGCGAGTGACGCGGGGCTCCGGAGTCGCCGTTGCACCGCGGGCCGAGCGCGAGCGCCCGCGCGGCGGCTAAAATAAGAACACTGGCCTGCGATGCTGAAGCGACTCCGGTTGACCCTCGACATGATCAAGTTCGAACACTCCGTGTTCGCGTTGCCGTTTGCGCTCACGGGAGCCCTGCTGGCGTTTCGCGAGGGCGGCTATCACACCGCGGGACTCTGGCGCACGCTCTTGTGGATTGTCGTGGCAATGGTAGGGGCGCGCAGCGCTGCCATGGCGTTCAACCGCGTGGTGGATGCGGACATCGATTCGCGCAACCCCCGCACGCGCATGCGCCACCTTCCAGCGGGCGTTCTGAGCCGCGGATTCGCCTGGGGATTCGTGATCTGCGCCGCGGCCGTGTTCCTCGCTGCCGCCGCCGAACTGAACCCGCTCTGTCTCAAACTGGCGCCGGTCGCGCTGGCCATTGTCTTTTTTTATTCCTTCACGAAGCGATTCACCGCCTTTTCGCACGTGGTGCTCGGCTTCAGCCTGGGGATCGCGCCCGCCGCGGCCTGGATTGCGGTGCGCGGCTCGCTGGATCCGCGGATCCTCTGGCTCACCGCCGCGGTCACCTGCTGGACCGGCGGATTCGACGTGATCTACGCCTGCCAGGATTATGAATTCGACCGCGCCGAGGGGCTGCACAGCGTACCGCGCAAGTTGGGCATCGCGCGCGCGCTGCGGGTGGCCCAGGCGCTGCACCTGGCGATGATTCTCTGTCTCCTGGCGCTGGTCTGGTCGCTGCACCTGGGTGCGCTGGCGATAGCCGGTGTCGCGGCCGTTGCGCTGCTGCTGATTTACGAGCACCGGATCGTGAAACCGAACGACTTATCGCGGCTGAACGCGGCTTTCTTCACCATGAACGGATACGTCAGCATGCTATTCTTTCTATTTTGGGCCGCTGATATATTCCTCCTGAAACCAGGTGCTTAGACCCATGCAAGCGATCATCGACGATCCACGCCTCTTGCCGATTCGCGAAAAAGTGGAAGCCGGCGAGCGCCTGTCTTTCGACGACGGCGTGGCGCTCTACCGGACGCACGATATTCTTTCCGTCGGTTACCTGGCAAACATCGTCCGCGAACGGCTCCACGGAGACACCACTTACTTCAACGTCAACCGGCATATCAATCCCACCGACGTCTGTGTGGCAAGCTGCCGGCTGTGCGCCTTCGGCAAGCGCGTGCGCGACCCGAAAGCGTACACCATGTCGCTGGACGAAGTCTGGCACAAGGCCGGCGAAGGATACGGCGAAGCCGTCACCGAGTTCCATATCGTCGGCGGCCTGCACCCGGAGCTCACGCTGGACTGGTATTGCGAAATGTTGCGCGGGCTCAAGCAGCGCTTCCCGCAGGTGCATCTGAAGGCCTTCACCATGGTGGAGATCGCCTACCTGGCGCGGCGCACGAAGATTTCGATTCGTGAAACGCTGGAGCGGCTGCACGATGCCGGAATGGATTCCATGCCCGGCGGCGGCGCGGAGATCTTCAATGAGCGCGTGCGCCGCATCATCTGCGATCACAAGATCGACGGCAACGAGTGGATCGAGACGGCGCGCACCGCGCACCAGTTGGGGCTGCATTCCAACTGCACGATGCTCTACGGGCACATCGAAAACGACGAGGACCGCGTCGATCACCTCGTCAAATTGCGCGAGTTACAGGACGAGACCGGCGGGTTCGTCACCTTCATCCCGCTGGCCTTTCATCCCGATAACACGCCTTTGCAGCACATCGGCAAGACCACCGGGTTCGCCGATATCAAGAACATTGCGGTTGCGCGGCTGATGCTGGACAACATTCCGCACATCAAGGCCTACTGGGTCATGATGACGCCGCGGATTGCCCAGATCGCGCTGCGCTTCGGCGCGGACGATATCGACGGCACCATCGTGGAAGAGCGCATTTACCACGATGCCGGCGCTACCACCAGCCAGGGGCTGCGGCGCGCCGAATTGCTGCGGCTGATCCGCAAAGCCGGCCGAAATCCCGTCGAGCGCGACACGCTGTACCGGCCGGTCGAACGAACCGAAGGCACCTTCGTCATCGTGGCCTGAAAGGGAGCTACCTTCCCGGGGCGTAACCGAACGTCATCGTCACCGAAACACTCCGCCCGGGTAATAGAGTCAGTGTATCGCCGGGAGAGGCGAGGTTACTCGCCGTCGATGCCGGAGTAACTCCGACGATGGCATGATTATCCGCCAGGTTATTGATTTCATTTTCTCTCCCAGACCGTAAAGGTCGCGCCATCGCCCGGCGACGAACCGAACTCTTTCGGCCGCGGCTTCCCCACGGCAGCCATGCAGACGCTCAACCTCGCTCCCACCAGCGCGTAGATTCCGAGCTGTGTCTTGCCTTTTTGCGGCCCGGCGAGAAGCACATACTCGATGGTTTTGGGCGCGTGCGACGGGTCGTGCGTGAAGTCTGCTTTCAGCATGGTTTGCGGCCCCGCATAGACGCTTGTCCGGCTCCCCTGCGTCACGCGCCTGACCCACTGCACCAGGGATGCATCCATCGGCTTGCCGTCCATGACAGCCGAAACCATGGTCCATTCGCCTTCCAACTCCGTGGCGCCCGCGCCGGCGTTCGCCGCGGCTGTCTCTGGCGCAGTCACCGTCGCGGCCTGCCCGGAGGCGCCCCGTGTCAGAACTTCGAGCGCGTGGCCGCTGCCCACCGGCGCGGCGAACCGGCGGGGGCGCACATCGCCCCGCGTGGCGATACACAACTTCCAGGAATCGCGCCTGAGTTCGTAGATGCAAAGGTTCGTGTTGCCCTTCTCCGGCCCACAGTCGAACCGCATATCCAGCCGCCGCGGCTTCGCGGACGCATCCAGGTGCAGCGTGCCTTCGTACACCACTCCCATTCCGCTGCTGGTGAAGCGATCGCCCTGGACCACGATGCGCGCCCCGGCCAACATCGCGCGGGCCATTTTCTGCTCGTCCACTTCGAGTGTGCTGACGCTCCATTCCCCTTGGAGCCGGTCGAGATCCTCCGGCATGGCGCCTCCTTGCGAGGGATTATATCCGATTCGCCGCGGCCGTATCCGGTTACACTAGGGCTTCATGCGGAAATCTCTGGCCGCGGTGGCGGCGGCCGTCGCGGTTACCGCCGGCTGCGGCTATGTGAGCGGCCCGCTGGCGCCCCTGGCCAATATTCCCGGCCCCATCGCGGACGTGGCCGCTCTGCAGCGCGGCGCCACCATCTACGTCCACTTAACGGTTCCGGAGCGCACCACGGAGAACCTGCCCATCGCGCAGCCTCTGAAACTGGACGTTCGCATCGGGGTGTGGCCGGCCAATTACAGCCGCGATCAATGGGCCGCCGCCGCGACCCGCCTTCCGGAGCGCGAATGGAAGCCCGGGACCATCGCCAGCTATGAGATTCCCGCCGCGGCGTGGATCGGCAAAGACGCTGTGATCGGCGCGATCGCCGCCGCTTCCAACGGCAAGGAAACCGACTGGTCGAACTTTGTGGTGGTCCCGGTGGTGCAGCCGCCTCCCCGCCCCACCGACCTGAAGGCCGAAGCCGCGCCCGGCGGTGTGCGCCTCACCTGGCGCGCTCCCGGCGCCCATTTCCGCGTGCTGCGCAAAACCGGCGACGAGCCTTACGCCGTGGTGGCCCCCGATGTCACGCAGCCCGAATGGCTGGACACGCACACCGCCATCGGCACGCCGTATACCTACCTGGTGCAGACTGTTCAACCGCTCGCCGATCACAAAGAGGCCGAAAGCGATCTCTCCGAACCGGCGCAAATCACTCCCCAGCAGCCTCCACCCCCCGCGCCCACGGGCCTGCGTGCCGTGCCCGCGCCCAACTCCATCGAGCTTTCCTGGGATACGGCCGGCGCCGATGTCACCGCCTACCGCATTTATCGCGCGGAAGGCAACGGAGCCCTGACCCGCGTCGGCGAAACCGGCGCCATCCCGACGTATTCCGACCACGCGGTCCAGCACGGAAGGCAATATCGATACAGTGTGACGGCCGTCGATGCAGCCGGCCACGAGGGTCCACAATCGGCTGCGGTCGAAGTCGCTCTGCCTTAGCGTACACCTCTATTAGGTGCTGGCTATAAATTAATCAATTTAAATCTAGTTAAGTTGAAATTTTCAACAGCAATGGTGTACATTGGTTTCTTATGATCATTTCGATGCGTCCTCACGCCTCGCGGGCGGAAATCGACCATGTTTGCGAGCGGATTCGCGAGTTCGGCTACAAAGTGCATTCGATTGAAGGAGAAGAGCGCGTTGTCATCGGCGTGGTTGGAGTGGGCGATGTCACGGCCTGCCTGGAATCGCTGGAAGCCGCCCCGGGAGTCGAAAGCGCCGTACGCATCTCGGCCCCGTATAAATTCGTCAGCCGCGAGTTCAAGCATGAGCACTCGGCGATCAAGGTGAACGGCCTGGAAATCGGCGGCGACGAGTTCGTCGTGATCGCCGGGCCGTGCTCGATCGAAAGTGAAAAACAGATTATGGAGACGGCCGAGGCGGTCGCGGCGGCCGGCGCAACGATGCTGCGCGGCGGGGCTTTCAAACCGCGCACATCGCCCTACGATTTCCAGGGCCTGGAACTCGAAGGGCTCAAGCTTCTTCGCAAAGCCAAGGAGGCCACCGGCCTGGGCACGATCACGGAAATCATGAGCGACCGCGATGTCGAGATGGTCGCCGAGTATACCGATTGCATGCAGGTGGGTGCGCGCAACATGCAGAACTTCGCGCTGCTGAAATCGCTCGGGTCGTGCGGCCGGCCGGTGCTGCTGAAGCGCGGCATGAGTTCCACCATCAAAGAACTGCTGATGTCCGCGGAATACATCGTGGCGCACGGCAACCCCAACGTGATTCTCTGCGAGCGCGGCATCCGCACGTTCGAGACGGCCACGCGAAACACCTGCGATATCGCCGCCGTTCCGGTGCTCAACGAACTGACGCACCTACCGGTAGTCCTCGACCCCAGCCACGCCACGGGCAAGCGAACCCTGGTGCCGGCACTGGCGCGCGCGGGCGTGGCCATCGGCGCCGATGGCCTCATTGTGGAAGTGCATCCGTGCCCGGAAAAAGCCGTCAGCGATGGCGCGCAATCGCTCACGCTCGAGGGCTTCCGCGACATGATGCGGGACCTGCAGCCATATATCCGGCTGTGGAAGGACGCGCGCATGACCGAAGCGGCCGTCGCGTAAATCTACCGGCCCGCCAGCGTTTCGAGGAATACCGGGTCGATGGGCCAGTTGCCCAGCACGCGCCGCCCTTCGGCGCGGAACGAACCCGCCGTCAACACGCCGCTGAAATCCGCCGGGTTGGGCTTCTGGTGCTCGGCTTCGATCATGCGGCGCAGCAGTTCAGTGATTCGGGTGAGTTGCAGCGCCATCGCGGAAGCATCCTGTTCGCTGCGGCAGGTCACATCCAGTTTCGCGGCCAGCCCGCGGCCCTCCGGTTGAAACGCCAGTACGATGCTATCGGCGGTATCGACGGTATGGGCGAACGGCAGCGTGCCATCCGGCAGGTCGGCGCCCGATTTCAGCGCCGCGGGAGGAATGCGCAGCCAGATGGGCGCATCCGGCCCTCCGTTGACAGCGGCCGCCGGGGCCTTCATGCGCAGCGCCGCGCCATCGTCCGGGCTTACGGCCAGCGCCATCACGCCGCTCTGAATCGGCAGGAAGGAGATTTTGCGCTCGGGAGTGCTGCCGGTCATTTTGCAGAGCCCGTCCTGGCAGCTTCCGCCTTGTGAGGCGGCGTACGCCTGAAGGCTCTTCCAGTCGAAGCGTCCCTTGAGCAGCATGTATTTTCCGCCGGCACCGAACGCGGCAACCGCGAGATCGAGATCTTTTTTGTAATCGAAATTCGTCTGCCGCACGAACGCCTTGTAGTCCGGGTCTTCGGCGACGCGCGGCCCGTCCAGCAGCGCCAGAACGCCGGCGCGGCGCAGGCGTTCGAAATCGATCGAAAGCACCAGCGCATCGCCCGATGGCAGCCGCCCCAGGAGCGCCTGCGGAGTCGCTTCGCGCGACCGCTGCCAATAAATCCCGCCAATCAGTACAACGCACAGCGCCGCCGCGGCCCCGGCCAGCCCTATGCGCATTTTTGAAGTCACGACAGCAGTATCACACAGCGGAAGCAGGGGCGGCGCGCCATCGTCTAGAGGCGCCCCATCATGCGGCGGCGCAGCACATCCAGCGCCATCTGGCAGACGAACGTGCGGACGCGCTGGCGGTCTCCGATGAACTGGCGGTGCACGGCGTGAGTTCCGGCCGCATCGGCGATCCCCACGTACATCGTGCCGGTGGGCGCCTGTTCGCTGCCGCCATCCGGACCGGCGACTCCGGTGATGGAGAGCGCATAGGTCGAACCCGTGCGGCGGCGCGCGCCGCTCGCCATAGCTTCGGCGATGGGACGGCTCACCGCGCCGAATTCCTGCAGCGTCTCGGCCGTAACACCGAGCAGTTCCATCTTCAGGGCATTCGTGTAGGTAATGAATCCGCCGGCGAAGTAATCGCTGCTCCCCGCGACGCTGGTGAACCGCTCGCCGAGCATGCCGCCGGTGCAACTCTCCGCTACCGAAACCGTGGATTTCGCGGCGCGCAGCATTTCCCCCACGACCGCTTCCAGCGGATCGCCGGTGCGCGAGTAGAGACGGTCGCCCAGCAGCAATTCGATCGGCCCGGCGACTTCGGCCAGCAGCGCATCCGCCTCGGCCACGGTTGCGCAGCGCGCGCGCAGATGGATCTGCAGATCGCCATGAGCGGCCAGAATCGTGGTGGCCGGGTTCGAATACTTCGTATAGACCGGGGCGATGAGCTGGTCCAGATCCGATTCGCTCATTCCCGTGACCCGCAGGAACACGGTCCGAATGGCCAGCTTCGGCAGCACGCGCGCGAGGCGCGGCAGGCATTGCCGCTCGAACATCGACTTCAGCTCGTGGGGCGGCCCCGGCAGCAGGATCGCGATACCGCCGGATTCGTCCACCCACTGGCCGGGCGCGGTGCCGCGGTCGTTGGTCAGAATATCCGCGCCATCGATGACGAACGCCTGCCGCTTGTTGACTTCCGCCATCTTGCGGCCCATGCGCGCGAAGCGCTGCGCCAGGGCATCGGCGATTTCAGGATGAAAAATCAGCTTGCGGTCCAGCGCCTGCGCCACGGCATCGCGCGTGAGATCGTCCTCCGTCGGCCCGAGGCCGCCGGAGAGAATTACCAGGCCCGAACGCGAAAGCGCCCGCCGCACGGTTTCCGCCAGGCGGTCGCGATTGTCGCCGATCACGCATTTCGCGACCACCTCCACGCCCAGGTTGTTCAGCTCGCCGGTCAGGTAGAGGGAATTGGTATCGACGCGCTGCGGGGTCAGCATTTCCGACCCGACCGCAATGATTTCGGCATCCATCAGAAGAGAGGGAAGCCCTTCAGACCGATATCCACGCGGTAGAGCGCGTTCGTCGTGGCGACGATCATGGCGCGCGACGGCGTGAATGCCAGGCCCACGATGCCCGGTCCGGAAAGAAACAGGTCGGCGCGCTTGTCCGGGTAAATGCGCACCACGCCCTTGCGGCCGGAAAGGGATGCCGCCACGTAGAGGCGGCCCTCTTCATCGAACGCCATGCCCTGCGGACGGCCCAGCCCGCGATAGAAAATCTCCACTTCGCCGTGGTCCGACACGCGATAGACGGAATCGAAACTCGAAGTCGTCGGGCCGGTGACGTAGAGGAATCCGTCGGGACCGAATGTCAGGTGATAGGCCGCGATCGAGGGCTCGAGGGTCGCGAAGACGAAAATCTGCCGGTTCGGGCTGATTTTGAAAATCGTGCCGCTGCGGTCGCCCACGTACAGGTTCTGCGCGCGATCGAACGCGATGCCCGTGGCGACTCCCATGCCTTCCACGTATACCGACATGTTGCCGTTGGGCGAGGCCTGATACACGATTCCATCGTAGCGGCTGGAAATGTGAAGCATTCCCTGCGGGTCGAAAGCCATCCCGGTGGCGTTCATCAGTTCGTTGATGAACGGCTTCATGTTGAAGTTGAGATCGATTTTGTAAACCGCGACCGGAACCTTCTGCCCGCGCGAGCCGCTGAAGGTGCTGTAAATGTTGCCGAAGGAATCGATTGCCGGATTGGCCACCGGGTGCAGGCTGTCGGCGATGGGCACTCCGATATCGCAGGCCCACGACTCGCTGGACTGCTGGCCGCTTTCGACCACCAGTTCTCCGGCAGTCGCGCCCTCCGGAACGCGCGCGATGACGAAAGAATCCGACCCGATAATCACCGGCGCGGCGACCTCCCCGATGCTGACGTGCGGCCGCTCGGATTTGGCGAAACCTTTGCCGCGAATCTGCAGTTCCCCTCCCGCGATTGCCGCCGGTGGAGAAACCTGCGAAATCTGGGGCCGGGAGTCAGACGATTTGCGGAGAGGCATATCTAAACCAAATTGAAACATCCCGCCAGCAATAAAACAAGTGCTGCGTAAACACCGGCCATAGCATCGTCGGCGTTGATGCCGATGCCGCCGGGCAGCGCTTCGAGCTGCCGTACGGGAAAGGGCTTCCAGATATCGAACAGACGGAAGAGGGCGAACGCGCAAACCCAGGTTACCCAGCTATAAGCCGCCGCGCCGAGCAGCGAAATCCACTGGCCGAGCACTTCATCCACCACGACAAAACCCGGATCCTCGACTCCGGCGCCGCGCGCGACGGCGCCGGCCGACCACACCGCAGGAGCAGCCAGCACCATCGCCATGATCAGGAAATGCCAGCGCCCAAAACCAAGATACACATGCAACGGAACGGCAATGGCGATGGCGGCAGCCGACCCGGCCGTGCCCGGCGCCCACGGCGAGAGGCCGCAGCCGAACCAGGTCGCGATGGCGCGGGCGAGAGGGGATGCGTTCGCAGTGGAATTCCTGTTCGGTCGCGGATCGGATTCAGCCCTCTTCATCATCCTTATCCTTTTCCACCGGCTGCTGGGATGGAATCACGTATTTCTCGCTGGCCCAGTTCCCCAGGTCCAGTATCCGGCAACGCTCGCTGCAAAACGGGAAATCGGGGTCGCCCTCCTTCACCTCTTTCCGGCAGATCGGGCACTTCATAACGCTGCAGCCGGCGCGATCTGGATGAGCGGCGGCGGCGGAAACTTCGGCGGCTCCTCACTGGCCGGCAACAGCGTGCCCACCGCGTCATAATCGTGCGATTCGGTCACGCGCAGGCGGCGCATCTCTCCGGCGCGCGGCTCGGAGCCTTCGAAATCGTTCACCAGCACCACGCCGTCGATCTCGGGAGCCTGCGTCGCCAGCCGCGCTTCCCAAAGTAGTTCGGTCTCCTGCGAAGGTCCTTCCACCAGAACCGGCAATTCCGCTCCCTTCATGGCGCGATTGCGTGCGCGCGCGATCTTGCGCTGGATCGCCATCAGGCGCCGCTTGCGGTTGTGAATCGTGCGGCCATCCACTTTGCCGTCCAGCGCGAAACTGGCGCTGGTATCTTCGTCGGAATACGTGAAGACGCCCAGGTTATCGAAGCGCGCCGCTTCCACGAAGCTGCACAGCTCCGCGAAGTCCTCCGCCGTTTCCCCGGGGAAGCCCACGATAAAACTGGTGCGGATCGCCACTCCCGGAACCGTGCGGCGAATACGCTCGATCAGCTTCAGGAAGAGATCGCCGTTGGCTCCGCGCTTCATCCGCTTCAGCACGCCGGCGCTGGCGTGCTGCAGAGGCATGTCGATGTACTTGACCAGCGACGGGTGTTCCGCCATGGTATCGAGCAGCCGCTGCGTGACCTTGTTGGGGTACGCGTACAGAAAGCGGATCCATTTTTCGCGCCCGGTTTCGATTTTGGCCAGGCGCGCCAGCAGATGGGCCAGCCCGTCAGTGAGGCCCAGATCTTCTCCGTAACAGGTGGTGTCCTGGCCGATCAGGTTGATCTCGCGCACGCCCTGCTGGAACAGGCGCGTGGCTTCGGAAATCACCGATTCGAACCGGCGGCTGCGGAACGCCCCGCGATATTGCGGGATCACGCAGAACGTGCAGGGGTGGTCGCAGCCTTCGGCGATCTTAATGTATGCGAAGTGGCGCGGCGTGGCCAGTACGCGGGGCGTCAGATCGTGGTAGAGGTACGGAGCGGCGCCGCGGCTTTCGGCCTCCGTGCCTTCGCACAGCCCGACAATGCTTTCCAGTTCGTTGGTGCCCACGAGCGCGTCGACTTCCGGGAGTTCCTTGCGGATATCGCCGCGGTAGCGCTCCACCAGGCAGCCCGCCACGATCAACTTCCTGGCGCGGCCGATTTTCTTATACTCGGCCATTTCGAGAATGGTATCGACCGACTCTTTCTTGGCCGGATCGATGAAGCTGCAGGTGTTCACCACCAGGACGTCCGCCTGGTCGGGATGCGGCGTCAACTCGTGACCATTGGCCACAAGCTGGCCCATCATGACTTCGCTATCGACTAGATTTTTGGGGCAGCCAAGGCTGACGAAACCGATTTTCAAGGCGTGTATCCAAACGGGGCGTGCTTCTTTCAGGATAGCATTGAGTATCCGGATGAAGAGACTGCCGTTGCTTCTCCTGGCACTGCCGCTCGCCGCCGCGGAAGTTTGCCCTCCCACCGCCGCCACGCCGGCTACGGGGACCACCGATGGGCTCACCTGGCGCTCCGCCGCGCACCGTTACGCCAAGACGAAGTTCTGCATCGCCGACGCGGTCTCCATCGCCGCGCGGGATTCCGGCGTGCCCATCGAGTGGCCCGACGCCGGGATCGACCAGGCTTCCCTCGCCGGAAACCTCTCGGTGCAGTTCTGCTGCTTCGACGCCGAGAGGATCGCTTCCGGCACGCTGCGCCATGGCTCTCCCCTTCAGGCCATCACGGTCTCGACCCATATCCCGGATGAGGAGGGCGCAGAGGGCCATAACGAAGGTTATCCCGACCTGATCGAGGAGGACGCGCGGATCAGTACGATATCCATCCGCGGTACCCTTTGGGATGGCGAGCGGCCATTGCGCGTCGACCTGCTACTGCGCTGCTCGGCATCGCAATTCGCCAAAGAGTATGCATACCAGTTCACGATCGAAGACCGCTCCGCAGATAAAATATTGGTGGAGTGGAACTTGTTGCGCGATTTGCGCGCGCGGCTGACCCCTTCGATGCAGACCACGCGTTTCGCACACACCTTCGTTTTTCTATCGCCCACGGCGCCGCGCGAATCCGAGAGCGTCATCGAGATTCGCGGCCCGGGGAACCAAGTGGCGGGCCGGTTTCACGTGGGGGGATTTACCCTGAGTGAGACGGCCCGTTAATAACTAAAGCGTCTATTGCGTAACATTAGGGCTCCTGGTACAGTGACAGCCAGTACGAAACGCTGTGGTTCGCTGTGTGTCTGCGGCGGCCGCGCGGGTGATCGCAATTCTGGTCACCGGATCTATTTTGACAGTCCTGGCGGTGAACCCAGGGGAGGTTGTACGTGCCGAAGCCGAGCGGAATGAGGCTGGCGATTTTGATTCTGCTGTTTGCCTGTGGGTCGGGGATTGCTCAAGCATATACCCGCGCCTACGTGGTGAATGACACCGGGCAGACGGTTTACACGCTTCATGTGGTTCTGGCAAATCCGGCGGAAGCCCAGTCGGCCGGATCCGGATACCCGGACGGCGTGTTTCAAGTCAATGAAGTCAGCACCGACGGCCTGACCCTCACCTTCTCCAATCCGTTGAGCGCCTCCGGCATCACCTCTGGACAGACCATCTGGATCGGTTGGAGCGACTTGAATTCGCAGTTGCCCGCGGATATCGTGTCCTACTACTGGACCGATGCCAACGGCAACATCGTCGGCGGCATTCAGACGCCACCCGCCGGAGACAATGGCGATCTCTCCCAGGCCTCCAACTATAACCTGACGAACTCCGAAACCACCAGCACCACCACAACGGATTCCTCGGGCGGCACCGGCGGTACAAACGGGGACCCGGGGACTAGTGGGGACCCGAGCAACGACCCTGGGACCGGCGGCACCACCGGCGATCCGCCGAACGGCGATCCGCTGGGGAATCAACAGACTGCCACTCCCGAACCGGGCAGCGCCAGTCTGATTCTGGGAGCCGCGTTCCTCTTATGGACCGCGTCGAACCGCCGCCGCAGCGGGCAGAGGTGAATTTCACTCAGCATCGATGGGCCGCGCGGGCAACAGGCGCGCTGCTTGCCGCCGCGCTCATGGCCGCAGCGGAATGCATTCCAGGCCTGGCGTGGCTGGTGCTGCTGGCTTTAACACCTTTGTGCCTCGTCCTGCGCGGCGAGGCGTTCCTGGAAGACTTTACGGCGCTGGCTGTTTTTAACGGCGCGTTCACCGCGTTCACCACCCAATGGATCCGGCTGACGGGCTCCGGATTCACATGGTTCCTGCTGGCGGCGGTGGTTTACGAAATGCTGCTGGCTGCGATCCCCGCGGCAGGTCTCTGGTTGGCGGGCAGGCGCGGCGTGGGAAAGCGCGCGCTGTTGCTGCTGCCGGTTTTCTTGATGTTCCTGGAACTGCTTTCGCGGCGCGCATTCTTCGGCATCTCGTGGGCGCTGATCGGGCTGCCGCTGGCCGATTATCCTCCAGTTGCGCAAGTGGCCGCAATCGCCGGCCCGGAAGCACTCACGTTTCTCGCGGTCGCCGTCAATGTCGCGCTGGCCCTGGCATTCCAGCCGGAGCGCCGGTTGCGGCGCTGGGCGGCGATTCAGGCGGCCGGCCTCACAGCTTGCGCGCTGACCTTCGGGCTGACACAGGTGGATGGCGGACCGGAGGCGGTCACGCCAAAGATCGCCGTCGTACAGCCGATGATTTCGCAGCAGACACGCTGGGACCGGCCGGAAAACCGTCCGCCGCTCCTGGCGCGCATGAACCGGCTCATTGACGCGGCAGCGGCGCAGTCGCCCCGCCTCATCGTGCTGCCGGAGGCTGCTCTGCCGGGACTGGTGCACCGCGAGCGCGACCTGGCCGATTTCGCCACCGGCGCCGTCGAACGCACCGGCAGACCTATCCTCTTCGGCTCCGTCACCAGTGACCAAAGCGGAAACTTCTATAACACTGCCATCCGCATCGGTACCGATGGCGCCGTGGACGAGTACCGCAAGCGGCGTCTCGTGCCCTTCGTCGAGCACACTCCGTGGCCGTTTCACTATACGCCGCCCGATGGTTGGGTGCAGTTCACTCCGGGAGATACGCCGGCGATGATGCCTTTGGGCGCGGCGTGGTCATTCGCGGTGGCGATGTGTCTCGAAGATACTTATCCCGATCTCGCCCGGCAATCCGCGCGCAGCGGAGCGAATCTGCTGATCGCGATGATCAACACGGAGAACTTCAAAGGCACAAGCCAGGCGCTGGCCCACCTGCGCCGCGCGCGCCTCACGGCCATCGCAGCCGGAATCCCCATTCTGCGCGCCGCCAACAGCGGCATCTCCTGCTCCATTGACGCGCATGGCCGGCTGCTCGGCAGCCTGCCGGCGAATCGGGAGAGCGCCGAGGCTTTGCCTGTATCGACATGGACCGTCCCGACGGTATATGGAACGGTGGGCGATGCAGGCGTGCTGGCGATGCTGGCTTTGTGGCTGGGGCTCGCCGCACTGGCGATGCGCGCGCACGTTCCCGCGGTTGTCCTGCCGCCGCGAAAGCATCGGCGGCGCGGGCGTCGCCGCAGCGCGGCGCCGGGCGAGGTCCTGCCCGGCTGATCCACGCAGTACAATGCCTGCGTGGATCTGAGCGACTACCAATTCCAACCCGACCTGGCGCGCGCATCTACGATCCCCGCGCGCTGGTACACCGATCCCGCCGTGCTCGACGCCGAACGGCGCTCCGTTTTCTCACGTACCTGGCAGGCCGTGGGGCGCGCCGCGTGGGTCGCCGAGCCGGGGCGGTATTTCGCATGTGACGTCGCCGGGGAGCCGGTGCTGGTAGCACGCGATAAGAGCGGAGAGCTGGGCGCCTTTTCCAACGTCTGCCGCCATCGGGGAGCGCTGCTCGCCCAAGGACGCGGCGAGGGCGCCGCCATTCGCTGCCCGTACCATGCGTGGACGTATTCGCTGGATGGCAAACTGCTCGGCCAACCGGAGTTCGAAGGCGTCAGCGATTGGGACCGTTCGACGGTCTGCCTGCCGCGCTTCCGCATTGAAGAATGGGGCCCCTTCGTATTCGTCAATCAGGACCCGGCTGCGCCCGCGCTGCGCGAAGTGCTCGGCGCGATTCCGGAGGAGATCGCCTCCATCGGCTGCCCCTTCGACAGCATGCGCTTCTCCTACCGCCGCGATTACGAGATCGCGTGCAACTGGAAGGTTTACATCGACAATTACCTCGAAGGCTATCATCTTCCCGCTGCCCATCCCAGCCTGTTTCGCGAACTCGATTACGCGAATTACCGCGTCGAAACGTTCCGCTATTACTCGTCGCAGATCGCGCCGATTCGCGCCGGCGGCGCAGGCAGCGAGGAGCGGCGCTACCGCTTCGAAAACGACGGCCGCAGCGCGCTGTACTACTGGATCTTTCCCAACTTCATGCTCAACGTCTACCCGGACAACCTGAGCAGCAACATCATTCTGCCGCTTGGTCCGCACCGCACGCTGACAATTTTCGAGTGGTTCTCGTACGGCGGCGAGGTGGCGCAGGCGACCATCGATTTCAGCGATGAGATCCAGCAGGAAGACATCCGCATCTGCGAATCGGTGCAGCGCGGGCTGAGGTCGAGTTACTACAATCAGGGGCGGTTTTCGGTGAAGCGCGAAAACGGCGTGCACCATTTTCACGGGCTGTTGAACGAGTTTTTGAGAGGCTGAACCATGTATCGATTGACTCTTTTTCTGCTCTGCACCGCCATGGCGCTTGCGCAGACCTGCGATTTGCGCGAGTACAAACCTGCCGACGGGCTCACTGCTGTGCAGCAAGGCAACGTCCTGGAGGTACGCTGGCAGGGCGCCGGCAGCCACCCGATGCGTGCCGAATTCCAGATCGTCTCCGGCCGGCCCACCATCCGCCAACTGGCTGTTCAGAAGGGCGCAGACGTTTGGCTCGTTCTGGGCACCAACCTGACGCCGGAATTCGAAGTCACCAGCGGCGTGCGGCGGCTTTCCGAGCAGCAGGCCGCGCCGCTCCGCGCCCTGCACATCGCCATTACCCCGGAGGTAATCGACGGGGAGAAGTGGAACGCCTTCTGGGACGCCCCTTTGATGGTTCCGGGCACGGGCAGCATTGGCCTGCCGCGCAAGCCGGAAGAGATCCGCCACGCCACCGCGACCTACCACGCTACCGGCTGCAGCGTGAAGACCGATGGCGCCCGTCTCGAAGTGACCTATCCCGGCCTCGACATGGGGATCTTCTCCGGCGAACTGCGCTTCACCGTGTATCGCGGCACGAATCTGCTGCGCCAGGAAGCCATCGCGCGGACGGAAGAGCCTTCGGTGGCGTACAAATACAGCGCCGGACTGCAGGGCTTCAGCGTCAAAGATGGTACCCGCCTGGTGTGGCGCGACCCCGCCCGCGCCTGGCAGGAGTACGATTTCGGAGGCGATCCCAACCGGGATTCCGTGGCGCTCAAGGCACGCAACCGCCTGGCCGTGATCGAAACGCCCGGCGCGTCGCTGGCGTTTTTTCCACCGTCGCACAAATTCTTTTTCGCGCGCGAAATCGAAACCAATCTCGGCTACGTGTACTACCGCAAGACCGGCGCAACCTCCTTCGCGGTGGGCGTTCGCCAGGCCGATCGCGAGGAGTCATACAAGCCGTTCGGCGTCTCTGACGCCGAGTGGGACAAGCGCGTGCACGAGGCGCGGCACGATATCAACAATTTCGCGCTCTATAACGCGCCGCCCGGCACCTGGCAGCGCATGCCCGTGTATTACTACCTGAACCCCGAGGACGGCCACACGACCGCCGACGCCGTGCTCGCCTTCACCCACGGCGACATCTACAAGACCATGCCCGGTTTCAAAGTAATGGTCAGCCACTTCCACATGCACTTCATCGAGACGCTGAACGACGCCGGCACCATCGACGAGCATCCTTCCTGGGTGGATGTTTTCCGCGCGCTCGGCGTCAACATCGTCAACCTGGCCGATTTCCACTCCGATTCGCACCCCAAAGACCCCGGCCCCATCCGCTTTCAGGAACAAAAAGTCTATTTTGCGGGCACCCGGCGCTTCAGCGACCGCAACTTTCTGCTGATCCCCGGCGAGGAGCCCGACGATACGCTCGGCGGCCACTACATCACCATCTTTCCGCACCCGGTCTACTGGTCGCAGACGCGCGCACCGGGCCACGAGTTCATGGAAAACGACCCCACCTACGGCAAGGTCTATCACGTCGGCAGCGCGGCCGACGAACTCGATATGATCCGTCGCGAAGGCGGGCTGATGTGGCAGGCGCATCCGCGAACCAAGGGCTCGACAGGCTATCCGGACGCCGTTCGCGAGGCGCCGCACTTTTTGAGCGATCGCTTTCTGGGCGCTTCGTTCCAATCGCTGCCCGTGGATCAATCCGAGAAGCGCATCTGCGAAAAGCGCTGCCTGGGGCTGATGGACGAAATGAATAACTGGACCAGCGATCCGAAGTATCTCATCGCCGAGGGCGATACTTACATGAAGTATCCCGATGACGAAACTTACCCGCAGCTTTACGTGAATTATGTGAAGCTGGATCGCGTCCCGATGTTCGACGAAGACTGGAGCCCGATTTTGCGCGCCCTGCGGGCCGGCGATTTCTACGTCACCAGCGGCGAGGTGCTGTTCCGCAACTGGGCCATCGAAGGCGCGGGCGCGCATCGCACGTACACGGCCGACGTGGAATGGACGTTCCCGCTGGAATTCGCCGAACTGGTCTGGGGCGATGGCGAAAGCACCCACACGCAGATCATTTCCGCTACCGGTTTGCCGCCCTTCGGCTCACACAGGTTCAGCGTTCCGTTCGATGCCACCGGCAAAAAATGGGTTCGTTTCGCCGTCTGGGATTCGGCCGGAAATGGAGCGTTTACACAGCCGGTTCATCTAAGATAGGCGCCTCCGGCGGGACCGCCGGCGCGCGGCTGTCAGCGCCCCGGCACCGGGCCGGTGGAATCGCGCAAGACGAATTCGGGGTCGATCACGATTTCGGCGTCCGCGGCAGGCTTTCCAGCCTTCGGAACCAGAAAATCGCTGATGATGTGGCCGATCCGTTCGCGGGGGATGTGCACCGTCGTCAGCGCCGGGTAGCAGAATTCGGAAAGCTTGACGTTATCGAAGCCGGTCACCGAAATATCCTGCGGAACGCGCAATCCGCGCTCGCGCAATTCGCGCAGGGCGCCCACGGCGGTTACATCGTTGACGCAGATGATCGCGGTGGGGTCGAAACTTCCGCTCAACAGCGCCCGCGTAGCCTGCCGGCCGCCTTCGAGCGTATCGGCATCGGCCGCGGTTCGCACCTCCAGTTCGGGAATCCGCGCCACGGCATCGAGCACCGCCTTCATGCGCTCGTTGATCGGCCCCAGAACGGCGTGGTGGCCCACAAACCCGAGCCGCCGGTGCCCCAGGCTGTGCAGGTAATCGACCACTTTTTCGATACCGCGGCGATAGTCCACGCGGATGTTCGTGATGTTCCTTCGCGGCGTGCCGACATCGTAGAACACCACCGGAGTTCGGCTTTCGGTCAGCTCATCGATCAGCTCCGGCGCCATTTCGGAGACGATCGCGGCCAGGCCGGTTACGCGCCTGCCGATCATCAGCCGGATGCTGGATACGAGCTGCTCGCTCCGGTAATCGGTATTCGCCATCACCACTTCGTATCCGAGCGCATGGGCATCGGCTTCGATGGTTTTATAGATATCGAAGAAGAACGGGTTCTCCATGTTCGAAAGAATCACCCCGATCGTCCGGCTCTTACCGCCCGCGAGGCTTCGGGCGTGCAAGTTGGGATGATACTTCAGTTCTTCGATGGCCTTCACCACACGCGCGCGTGTGGAGCTCTTCACCACGCTGGCGTTGTTCAGGACGCGCGACACCGTGGCCGTGGAAACCTTCGCTCTGCGGGCGACCTGTTCGAGGTTCATGACTTTGTTTCATTGTAACCGTTGTCATGCTAGAAAATCGTGAGGTTTCCCGCTTCATGCCCGACCTGAAATCAGATCTAAAAATGGAAGCCGATGCTGGCTGTGATGGTGCGCGGAGTGACGTAATGCGTACCGCTGAACGTCGAGAGAAAGTTGTAAAGCGCATACCGATTGGCGAGGTTGATCACCGAGATGCGTGCACTCCATGTGTGCTTCTCGGTGTGAAACAGGTTGTCGTCGCCAATCGCGAGGTCGAAGAGATTGCGCGCGGCAATCCGCGGCGGATTGTGGTCGTCGTCCTCGGTGCCGGCCGTCGGAATTTTCACCAGCGAAGAGCCGTATTGCGAGGCCGGGCACAGTCCGGAATCGCTGATTGGGATGGTCGGGGTGGCGTGTACGCTGCCGCAGTACAGGCCTGCTTCGAACTGCTGGTCCGGCGTGAGTCCGCTGACGTCCACAATCGAATCCGTGCCATCGGGCCCGTTGGCGCAATTGCCTCCCGCGCACGGAACCGGTCCGGCGACCAGCCCGCTGTCATAGCGCCAGTTGAAACTCAACCACGGACCGTTGTGGGGGAGCTGATATTGCAAGTGAGTCGTCTGGTTGAAGCTCTCGTCGTGGTCGATGCGGAACACGCCGTTTCCTCCTTCCGATAAGGGCGTTGTGCCGATTCCGCTGATCTGCGGCTCGAAGAAACGCGCCGCGACGCTGGATAGCACTACGAAAGCCGAGAAGCCATGATAGTTGGGCACCGAAGCGCGCACGGCAACCCCGGGGATCTTCGACTTCGCCCACTCGATGGGAAAGGTAATCGGCGTATTCCCGAGCACGCTGAAATCGTAGGCGCCGTCCGTGTATTTCCAGATGTATTCGCCGTCTACTACCAGATACCGTCCAAATGCCTGTTGCAAACCGACGTGAAATTCATTGCGCCGCCCGGGCGCCAGGGGGCTGGTGATGCAATCGTAGCCCTGGGTAATCGTCATTATTGCATTCACCACCGGGTCGTTGCAGCCGTTACTGGCCAGCGCCAGGTTTTCATTGAAGGGTGTCTCCATGGTTCTCGCGTAAGACGCCCGCAGCACGGTGTTGGTCTTCTTGATGTTATAGGCCACTCCCAGCCGCGGTTCGGCTTCCGTGGCGCTGGTAATGCCATGGTAGAGGTCGCCGCGAATACCGAGATTAAAACTCCAGTTTTTCACCGTGATCTGGTCCTGAACATACAGGGCGACCTCCCGAACGTCCGCATGCCCGCGGAACAGGTACGGCATGCTGGTGGATGATGGACAGCCGCTGAGAGGTCCCGTGCGGGTCAGATCGTAGCATTCGAGCAAAGGCACAAATCCCGGGTTAGCCTGCAAGTCTCCGGCGCACCCGTTGGGATTTGTCAGAGTCGGGTCTGTGTACGGATTCCCGTCCGCGTCCAGACACGGCGCGTTGAATGTCGGGTCCACGATCCCGAAACTGTCGTTCTCCGTGAGAATCGTGTGTTCGAACAGAACTCCAGCCTTGATGTTGTGGATTCCCCGATCGTAGGAAACGTCGCCGTGCGCACCGACATTGGTGAGCGTCCGGTTCTGCCCCACCGTTTGCAGTTGCAGCCCCGGCGTCAAATCAGAGAAGGGATTCGCGCTGGGATAGTAATTGTACTGGTCCTGGCGCGCAAAACCGCCCAGCGTGAACACGGTGTGCGCGTTCAACAGGTGCGTCCAGGTGGGGGCTACGTTGTAGGTCCGGATCTTGGAGCGCTGATCCTGAGGCCCCACGGCAAGGCCGTTGGGACCGAGCCCGCCGTTATCCACCACCAGTCCCGACCAGGCCGTCGCATTTTCGGCGTCAAACGAATTCGGAGTCTGGAACCACGAACGCGAGAAGCCCAGGTTCAGACTGACGGTGTCGGACTGCGAAAGCTTCAAGTCCACGCGATCGAAGAAGTTCTCTTCGTTGCCGTGGTCGTGCATGACGGTGAACTCCGGCCCATCGAGAAACCGGCCGGTATTCAACCCGTTGGCGGAAACAAAATTGCCCCACTTGTTCCCCCCGTAGGACAAGTCGAATGCCCCGTTGGAAGTGCCGAAAGTACCGTAGGACGCCGAGATGTCGCCGTGCGGGTGTGTCACGCCCAGGCCGGACCGTGTGGTCGCGACGATCACGACGCTGGTCTTGTCGCCGTATTCGGCGGGAGGCGCGCCTTCGATGACCTCCAGCGATTGCACCGAATCCAGCGGAACCTGGTTGGAGAACACTTTGCTCTGCTGGTCGGTGATTGGCTGTCCGTCCACCGAAAACGAGTTCTCCGCGTGATCGCCCAGCCCGTGGAAGAGACCGTTGGAATCGGCGGCGATGCCCGGCGTGGAAAGGGTCACGAGCGAACTCAGCGACGACGAAGGGCTCTCGTTCGGCACTTTGTCGAACAGCGCGCGATCCACATCCGTGTGGGTCGTAGGCACCGTTTCCACCAGATCTTCCCCGGCCTCCACGGTCACAGACGTGGAGGCGCTGCCGACTTTCAGGCTCACCTGCAGGTCCAGCGGCACGGCCGAGCGTACGTCCACATCTTTCGCGAAAAGCTGAAAGTTGGCGGCGGTCGCAGTCAGGTGGTAGTTGTTATACGGAACGTTCGAGAATTGGAAGTGTCCCTTGGCGTCTGTCACCAGGCTGTGTTCATAGTGCGATACCGGGTTCTGAATCTGCACCGTCGCGTTGGCGATGGCCGCTCCCGAAGGATCCAGCACCGAGCCCCGGATGGTTCCATCCGACTGTGCGTAACTGTACGTCGCGGCAAGACAAAGCACAACAACCAGAGCGAGTTTCTTCATTTCTCGATTCTCGGGGCGGGTTTACGATTCGCCTATAACAATCCGGCCGGAGGGATGGCTTTTGCGGTCAGTGAACTGTTCTCGGTCACGGCCGGGCGCAACCGCTACCAGCGCAGCAACTGCCGGACGCTCCAGGCCTGCCGTTTGCTTGCGACAAATTCCTGGTCGTTGCTCAGTGTGATGAGCCACCTCTGGCTGCTGAGGGAACTCATTTTGCGAACGTGGTCCACGTTGACAAGAGCATTTCTGTGAATGCGGCGGAAGCTGGTGTTGTGGAGGCGGTCCTCCAGCGCTTTGAGCGTCTGGGTGGCCTCGTATCTCCGCCTGGCGGTGATGATCCAGACCAGATCGCCTTCGGCCTGAAAGGCGAATATCTCATCCGCGGACAAGAGGAAGAACTCGGCGCCGATGCGGCCCACGATCCTTCTCTGTTTCGAAGCGCCCGGCTCCCCGAGTTCCTGCAATCGGGCGAGTCTTTCGATGGCCTCCGCGCCCGTCCGTTCCCTCGCACGCTGCACCGCCTCGGCCAGGCGCTCACGCCCCACCGGCTTCAGGAGGTAATCGACCGCCCCGGCTTCGAACGCCTGCAGAGCGAACTTGTCGTACGCGGTGACGATCACGATGGCGGGCAGGCGTCTTCCGCCTTCCAGGTTGCGGACAACCTCGAGTCCGCTCATCCCCGGCATCTGCAGGTCCAGCAATACGAGGTTCGGCTGCTGTCTGGCGATCTTTTCCAGTGCCTCAGGGCCGCTCTCCGCTTCGCCCACGATTTCGACGTCTTCGATCGCTTCCAACTCTTCCCGGAGGACCTGGCGCGCGATCGGTTCGTCATCCACGATCAGGGTTTTCAGGCTCATCGGCGCATCCCAAGGTCGAGACGGTTGTATCACGACCCATGGCGGGAGCCGGAGAACTTTTGCCCGAGCGGGCGGGAACCTCCCGTGAGCGAACCGGTCCGCATCACGGGCGGGAGCACGAATTCGTGTATCGGGGACATACTGGCGCGGGGCGGGCAAATCGCCCGGAGCGCATTGTGACTCGCCTCCCGGTCTTCCTCTTCACCGGATCGGGTGTGGAACACTCCCTCGATCTCGTCGAGTGTGCTCCCTCCGAATACCACGTCCGGCACGCCGGCGAAATGCACCGCCCTACTGTTACAAACGGAATCGCGGGGAAAATTCGGTCAACCCGACAAAAGAAAACTGCAGTATTTTGTACGTTGCGGTACAGTTGGCTTTTGCGATTCCCCGTGAGCGCGTGGCGAGAGACGGCGCATACCCCTATAACTCCGCCAGCGTGCGGTGCACCATGTGAATGCTGATGGCGCCTTCCCCAACCGCGGACGCCACGCGCTTCACATTTCCGGAGCGTACGTCGCCCACCGCGAACACCCCGGGCAGGCTGGTCTCGAGCATCAGAGGGGACCTCTCGAGCGGCCAGCGCGGACTGCCATCGTCCGGGGGGGCAAGTTCGAGGTCGCGGCCGGTCAGAATAAAGCCCTTCTCATCGAGAGCAACGCACCCGCGCAGCCAGTCGGTGCATGGCGAAGCGCCGGTCATGACAAACACGTGCCGGATGGTGTGTTTCGATTCCTCTCCCGTATCGCGGTTGCGCCACATCACCGACTCCAGGTGGTCGCCGCCTTCGAGCGCGGTGATTTCGGTGCGGTAATGAATAGACACCGCCGGGTTCTCCGTGAGCCGCTGGATGAGGTACCGCGACATCGTGCTCGAAAGCTCGCTCGAGCGCACCAGCACATGCACCCTGGTGGACGTTTGCGCCAGGTACGTGGCCGCCTGCCCCGCCGAATTGCCTCCACCCACCACCGCCACTTCCTCGCCTGCGCACAATTGCGATTCCATGAACGTCGCGCCGTAATAGATCCCTTCGCCTTCGAACCGCGCCAGGTTGGGCAGATTGGGCTTGTTGTACTGCGCGCCGGTGGCGATTACGATGGCGCGCGCCGCCAACGGTTTGCCTTCATCCAGCACCAGTTCGTACGGCCGCCTTTTGCAGTTCAACTGCACCACTTTGCGAGCGATGATGATGGTCGCGCCGAACTTTTGCGCCTGCGTCGTGGCGCGCGCCGCCAGTTCCTGCCCGGAGATTCCGGTCGGAAAGCCCAGGTAATTCTCGATCTTGGAACTGGAGCCCGCCTGGCCGCCTGGAGCATGAGTTTCGATCATCAGAACGTCCAGGCCCTCGGATGCGGCATAAACCGCCGCCGCCAGTCCCGCGGGCCCGGCGCCCACGATGATGACGTCGCGAACCTGGGTGTTGTCGAGGTTCAGGCTCAGCCCCAGACAGTCGGCCAGATGCTGGACGGACGGGTTGTGCATCACGTGGCGCCCGCTGCAGATCACCACCGGTATGTGCGACGGATCCACCTGGAAGCGGTCGAGCAGATCCTGGGAGATCCGGTCGCGGTCGAGGTCCATGTAGGTGTAGGGAACCCCGTTCCGCATCAGGAATTCGCGAATCTCCAGTGTTTTTGCGGAGTGTTGCGAGCCCATTACGACGACGTTGCCCCAGCCGCGACGAACCAGTTCCACGCGCCGCAGAATAAAGGCGCGCATGAAGATTTCACTCAATTCGGAGTCCTTCGCCACCAGCGCCCGCAGGCCATCGCCGCTCACTTCCAGGAACTCGCCTGGTTCGGTGACGCGCCCGCAGACCAGGCAGCGCTGGCCGGAGATCATGGTAACCTCCCCGGTGAATTCGCCCGGCCCATGCGCGGCGATCAGGCGCTCGCCTTCCAGGGTCGGCTGCACGATTTCCATGTGGCCCGAAAGCACCACGAAGAACGGAACCCCCGTATCGTTCGGTTCGAACAGAATCTCGCCCTTCTGCACTGCGCGGAGCCGGCCCATGGGGCGAACGCGATCGATTTGCGCGCCGGTCAGAACGGGAAAAATTTGTGTGCGCGCATCCAGCGCACTCGGTAGAAATGCCATGATCCATTTTCCTTCACAGGCGTCGCGGCGAACAGAGCAGGAATGTCCGAAACCTCGCGGATGCACGATTCGTCCAGCAGTCTTCCATGGGTAAAACCCTTCCCTGCGCGTTCCTCTTCGCCTCGCTCCTCGCCGCTCAGATCACTACCGGTCGTCTCGAAGGCGCCCTCTATTTCCCCGATGGCCGCCCTCGCGCCGGCGATCAGATGCGCATCACCGGCGGCACAGGGTTCGCCATCACGATCCACACGGACGAAAATGGCGGATTCGCACTCGTGCTGCCCTATGGCACGTACCGGGTGGCGGGCGCATCCGTGCAGGTCTTTCCCATGGCCACGACCCGCGTGGACCTGATCCCTAATCCGATCGCCGTGCCTCCTCCGCCGCGACCCCCCTCGTTGGTGCGGAGTAGTCCCTTTCCGCGGCCGTTCAGCCTGCAGGGCGATCTTTCACTTTCCGATCCCGCGGCCGTATCCGAGCCTCTCGATTTCACCGGGCTGGCCGACGACCGGTTGATGCTGCTCTCCTTCGAAGGTTTTTCCTGGACCGCCACGCGCTTCGACGTGGAAGGGCTCGACGCCACGGATTCCTATCAGCCGGGACGGCCGCTGGATCTGCCGGACGTGCAAGCGCTCGAAACCACGACGGTGCGCAGCACCTTTGCGCTCACTGCCTCGCCGACCTACGCCAACGAGGCCGGCATTTTCCTGGCGCAGCCGGAATCGCAGTGGCACGGCGGTCTGGAAAGCACTGGGACGGCCACGCCGTTTGCCTCCGGCAACCTGCCGGCGGTGCGCGATGGCGTGCAACAAAGCGATCGCTATGCCTGGTTCACCCGCGATCACGCCGAAGCCGGCGGTCCACTGACGCGTTGGGCCGACATCTTCGCCTCCGGAACCGGGCAGTGGTCTTCGCAAACCCTCCTGCTCGCTCCCATCGGCACCGCGCAGCGCAGCCGGGTGCTGTACGGCAACGCGCGCGGGCGAGTGCAGGTCGGCGCCCGGGACCGTTTGGACGCGCTCTACAGCGGCTCGCGCGTGGACCTCTCGAACGGCGGCGTGCCGGCCGGGGTCGAAGCACTGGTGGGGCGGCGCATGTCGCCTGAGTTCGTACTGCCGGACGGTTTTGTGAATCAGGCCGAGGTGGATCACCTGGATTTCGTGCAGACCGGCTGGACGCACCAGTTTGCGGCAGATTCCGTTTTGGGCGCGCTGGAATTGCGCTACGGCTATTCGACAGGCCACCTGGACACGCGGCCCGCAGCGGCCGGCGCGACCGATCAAAGCCGTGTCGAACTGGTCGGGAGCATCGTTACGGGCGATCCGCCGCTGGACAATCTCGCCGTGCGCACGCGGCACCAGATCGCGGCCGCCTGGCAATCCGGAGTAGTCAAGGCGGCCGGCATGCGCCACGAACTGGCGGTCGGAGGGGGATGGGAAACATCGGCGCCGCGCAACCGATTCACCGCGCCTTCCAACATGAACCTGGTCACGGCCGATGGCGCGCCTGCATTCGCGGTGGAGTACAACACGCCCCTGGATTCTCGCGCGCGCATCAACTCCGCGACGCTTTACGCTGCGGACTACGGAATCGCGCCAGGAGGGCTGGCGTGGAATCTGGGCCTGCTGGCCGATTTTTCCAGGGGTGGACTGCCCGCGCAATCCAGCCCGCCGGGAACCTTCGCACCGGCGCGCAGCTTTGCCGCGCAGCCGGACCTGATCGGCTGGAACAGTGTCTCTCCGCGCGCCGGCTTCGCCTGGTCGCCGCCGCATAGCCACGGGCTGACCCTTCAGGCGGCCTGGTTTCGCCTGCTCGCACCCCTGGCCGGGCGCTATCTCGATTTCGGCAACCCCAACTCGCTCGGCGGCAGCGAGTATCAGTGGATCGACCGCAACGGCGACGGATGGTTCGAGCCCGGCGAGCAGGGCGATCTGCTGCTGCGCTTCGGCGGCCCCTACTCTTCCGTCTCACCCTCGCTGAAGAGACCGTACGCCGATGAGATTCACCTGGGCGCAGCGATGACCTTCGCGCCCGGCGCCGTGGCGGGGATCCGCTTTTTCCGCCGCGACGAGAAGCATCGCATCGCCGCCATCGATACCGGAGTCACGCCCGCGGACTTCACGCCGCAGACCATTACCGATCCCGGGCCGGACGGCATTTACGGCACGTTCGACGATCGCCCGTTGACCGTATGGAACCAGAACGCGGCGAGTTTCGGACAGGATCGCTATCTGCTCGCCAATCCCGCGGGCCTGCGCATGCTCAACACGGGACTGGCGGCCGAAGCCGGCGGCGCGTGGCACGGCATACAGGTGAAGGCGTCCTTTGTGGCGGAGAAATCGTACGGGCCGACGAATCCCGGCAACGCCGTGTTCGAGAACGATCCGGGCGTGACAGGCGCGCTGTTTCTCGATCCCAACACATCGATCAATGCCGCCAATCGCATTTTCATGGATCGCGCGTTCGTGGGCAAAGTGCGAACTCTCTACCGCCTGCCCGCGGCGCTCGGCGGCATCGAACTGGCCGCCACCGGCAGTTATGTCGATGGCCTGGTCTTCGCCCGCGAATTGCTTGTGACCGGCCTGGCGCAGGGACCGTTCCTGGCGGCGGCCACGGTGCGCGGCAGCCCGGAAGGCGGAAATCGCGCGCAGTACGTCATGAACTGGAACCTGCGGCTGCGGCGCGAGTTTCGCCTGCCGTTCGGCAGCCTCTCCGCAGCGGCCGATATTCTGAACCTGGCAAACGAAGGACACAGCGTCCAGGAGAGCGATGCGAGCGGCGACCTGTTCAATCTGCGTCTGCCGCTGGCGATCCAGCCGCCGCGCTTCGCCCGGCTGGACCTGCGCTACGACTTTTGACGGGCCTACGTCTTGGGCAGCTTCGAAACATCCCAGCCGCCGCCGAGAGCCTTGATCAGCAGCACGCTGGCGTCCATGCGGCGGCGCAGAATGTCGACCTCCGTGGATTCGTTCTGCAAATCGATGCTCTGTGCCGTAATTACCTCCAGGTAGGTCACCAGCCCGCCTTTGTAGCGATTGAGCGAAAGGTCCAGCGACTGCTGCGCGGCCTCGACGGCCACGCGCTGCGCCTGCGATTGTTCCTCGAGCACGCGCAGCGTGGCGAGATTGTCTTCCACCTCCTGAAACGCCGTCAGCGCCGTCTGGCGGTAGTTCGCGACAGACTCATCGTACGCGGCCGTTGCCTCTTCACTGACGGCACGGCGCCGCCCGGCATCGAACAGCGTCTGCGCCACCAGAGGGCCCATCGCCCAGAAGCGGCTCGGCCAGCTGATCCAGTTCACTAACTGGTTGCCTTCGAAGCCGCCGGTCGCGGTGAGCAGAATAGTCGGAAAGAAGGCCGCGCGCGCAATTCCGATCTGCTCGTTGGCTTCGGCCATGCGGCGTTCGGCGGCTGCAATATCCGGACGGCGCTCCAGAAGCTGCGAGGGAACCCCCACGGGAATCACAGGCGGCGTGGTATGCAGCGGCTGTTGCGCGAATTGCAGGCTCTCGGGCGTGCGGCCGGCCAGAACCGCGATGGCATGCTCGAAGGTGGCTCGCGCTACACCGACGCCGACATCCTGCGCACGCGTGGTCTCCAGTTGCGTCTTCGCCTGCGCCACTTCGGCGCGCGAGCTCAACCCGCCATCGAAGCGATTCTGCGTCAGATCGAGCGCCTTCTGGTAGGCCACCAGGGTCTCATCGAGAAGATGCTTCTGTGCATCCAGGCTGCGCATCTCGAAATAATCGATCGCCAGTTCGGCGTGCAGGCTGAGCCGGATGGTCTCCAGGTCGCCCGCGGACGCCTGCGCCTCTTCGCGCGCCGCGGCAATCGACCGCCGGATGCGGCCCCATGCATCGAGCTCGTAATTGACGTCGATCGGCAGCGAGTACTGGCCGTAATCGCCCTCATGCGTGCCCAGCGGCGCATGCACCGAGAGACGGTTGGTGGTGATGGAAGGCTCCGTCGAAATGGTCGGATACAGATTGGAACGGTTGAGCTGGATCAGCGCGCGGGCTTCGCGAAAACGTGCTTCCGCTGCCTTCAAAACCTGGTTGGAAACGCTGACCTGATCCTCCAGGCCGTCGAGCTCGGCATTGCCGAAGAGTTGCCACCAGTCCGTGCGCAGCGTGGTATCCGCAGGTTGGGCCTGTTTCCATCCTGGCGACTCCAGAAACGATTTCGGCGGCTGTTCGCTGTACGCCGGCGCCACGGGCGTCGCCGGGCGGGTATATTTCGGACCCACCGTGCAGCCCGCCCCAAGTAGCGCCAGCGCCGCCAGCGAGGCCCGTCCGCGCATTACTTCTCCACCGCCTTGGTGGTGTGCACCTCCGTGCCGGACGTCAACGAGTCCGCGGGATTCTCGATGATTTCGTCCTGCGCCCCGATCCCGGCGACCACTTCCACTTCGTTGCCGTAATCGCGCCCCAGCACGACCGGCACCAGTTCCGCGTGATCATTCCGCACCAGCGCCACCTGCATGCCGGCGGAACGGAAGATGAGTGCGTTCACCGGCACGATCACGGTTCCGGCCTTCGCGCTCAGCTTGATGTGGACCGAAACAAACGCGCCGGGCAGCAGTACCCCGGTGGGGTTGTCTACATCCACTTCCGTCAGCAGCGTGCGCGATGCCGGGTCGATCGCGTCCGCCGTGCGCACAATCTCACCGCCGAAGCGGCGGTCCGGAAACTCCGCCAGGGTAAGATCGGCCTTCCCGCCGGGCCGCACCTCGCGGGAATACACCTGCGGCACGTTGATGTAGACACGCAGCTTGCCGGTGGCGGCCATATCGAACAACTCCCGTCCCGGCGCGTTCGCTCCCGCGTTGATCAGCGCTCCGATATCGATGTTGCGCGCGGTGATGATGCCGTCGAACGGGGCATAAACCTTCTCGAAACCCTGCGTCTCTTCCAGGCGCCGCACGTTGAAGGTGGCCGAATCCACCATCGCCTTCTTGGCCTGCAGATCGCCGACTTTGTCGTCTACATCCTGCTTGGCCACCGAGTCGCTCTTGAACAGCGACTGGTATCGCGCGGCGGTGGTTTGGGCCAGGTCGTAATTGGCGCGGGCGGTGGCCAGGTCGGCGCGCGCCTGGTCGAGTTCGCGGTCCACCTCGGGGGCTTCGATTTCCGCCAGAAGCTGCCCGCTTTTGACATGCGCGCCGATATCGAAATACCACTTCTTCAGGTAACCGTTGGTGCGCGCGTAAATCGGTGTCGCCACATAGGCCTGGGCATTCCCCGGAAGCACCACCTCCTCCACCGGCGCGGCCAGCCTGGGATGAATCACCGCCACCGTGGGAACGGCCATTTCCAGGGTCTGCTGCTTCAACTTGGTGGCGGCGCTGACGCGCGAAGAGATGCCGGTAACGATATCGTATGCGACCGCCGCCGCAGCGGCACATAACAGCAAGGCGATCGCGAGCCAGAAACGGATCGCGAGCCGGGGCGGCGATTTCTCCTCGAATTCCAGTTCTTCCGGTTTATTCATCTGCCGGCAACTCCGGTGCCGCCACGGTGTGCCGTCCATGCAGCATGGCAAACACCGCGGGAACGAAAATCAGGGTTGCGACCGTTGCCAGCATCAACCCGCCGATCACTGCGCGCCCCAGCGGCGCGTTCTGCTCGCCGCCTTCGCCCATTCCCAACGCCATCGGAACCATGCCGATGATCATCGCGAGCGCCGTCATGATGACCGGCCGGAAGCGCGTGAACCCGGCCGCCAGCGCCGCCTCCACCGGGTCGCCTACCTGTAGCAGCGTCTCTTTGGCGAAACTGATCACCAGGATGCTGTTGGCCGTGGCCACCCCCATGCACATGATGGCGCCCATCATGGCCGGCACGCTGAGCGTCGTGTGCGTGGTGAAGAGCATCAGAACGATGCCCGCCAGAGCCGCCGGCAGCGCCGTAATGATGATGAAGGGATCGAGCCATGACTGAAAATTGACCACAATCAGCAGGTACACCAGCACGATCGCGAAGATCAGCCCCGCGACCAGTCCGGCGAACGATTTTCTCATAGTGTCCACCTGCCCGCGCACGATCATCTCCGATCCGCGCACCAGGCTGTGGCGATTGGCGTTCACGATGCGGTCGACGTCGCGCCCCACGCTTGCCAGGTCGCGGCCGTCGGCGGCGCCGTAGATATCGATGGTGCGCTGGATATCGTAGTGGTTCACCACCGCCATGCCGTTGCCGCGGCTGATCGACGTGACGTCATTGAGAATCTCCGGCGTGCCCGAAGGCGGCGCCGTCAGCGGCAGGTTGCGCAACTCCTGCAGCGACTGCACGTCGTACTGCGGCGCCTCAGTAACCACGCTGTAGCTCACGCCGTTTTGCGGGTTCAGCCAGAAGGTCGGCTGCGTCTGGAAACTGCCGCTGAGGGAAATCAGCAGGCTCTGCGCCACATCCGACTGCGTGTAGCCGCTCTCGGCGGCCTTGGTGCGGTCCGTGAAGATGTGCAGCTTGGGCTGGTCGAAAGTCTGCTGGATGCGCAGGTCGGCAATCCCCGGGACGCGGCGCATTTCGTCCAGAATGCGATCTGCCAACAGCCGGTTCGCCTCCACGTTCTTGCCGACGATCTGCACGTCGATGGGCGCCGGCAGTCCGAAATTGAGAATCTGGCTGACGATATCGTCGGGCAGGAAGAAAAACTCCGTTCCCGGAAACCCGCGCGGCAGAGTCGCGCGCAGCATGCGCACGAATTCCACGGTCGGCCGGTGGCCCTGCGTCAGCGAAACCATGATATCCGCGTCGCCTGACCCGATGGGCGCCGAATTGCTGTAGATGGTATTGATGCTGCTGTAGGGCAGCCCGATTTCATCGAGGATATTGAGCAACTGGTCGCGCGGAATCTGCCGCCGGATGGACTGCTCCACCTCATCGCAGATGCGCGCCGTCTCCTCGATGCGGGTCCCCGTCTTCGCGCGCATGTGCAGCTTGAACTGGCCGGTATCCGAAGCCGGGAAGAAATCCTGCCCGATCCACGGATACAGCAGAAACGCGGAGATGCAGGCGAGCAGGAACAGCGGCACGAAGATCGCCCTGCCGTGTACCAGCACCGCGAGAAGCGCGTGATAGCCTTCGCGCAAGCGGTCGAAGCCGCTTTCGAACATGCGCTGAAACAGCACCAGCGGGTTGCGCGTGCGGCCGTGGTGCTGATGCTTCAGCAGGTATTTCGCCAGCGTCGGCACCAGGGTTCGCGAAAGCCCGTAGGAGGCGAGCATCGCAAACACCACGGCTTCGGCCAGCGGCACGAACAGGAACCGCGCCACGCCCGTCAGGAAGAACATGGGCAGGAAAACGATGCAGATGCACAGCGTGGAAACCAGCGCCGGCACGGCGATCTGCGACGCACCATCGAGAATAGCCCGCTCGATCTCCTTGCCCTGGTCCAGATTGCGGTTGACGTTTTCGATTTCCACCGTGGCGTCGTCCACCAGGATGCCGACCGCCAGCGCCAGCCCGCCCAGCGTCATGATGTTGATGGTCTGGTGCAGAAAACTGAGCACGATGATGGACGTCAAAATGGAAAGCGGAATCGAAATCGCGATGATCAGGGTGCTGCGCCAGCTTCCCAGGAACAGCAGAATCATCAGTCCCGTGAGGGCCGCGGCGATGACCGCTTCCCGGATCACGCCCGCGATCGAAGCGCGCACGAAAATCGATTGATCGGCCAGCGGTTGAATCTTCAGTTGCGGAGGCAGCGTGGCGGCGACCACCGGCAGCAGCTTGCGGACGCCATCGACTACCTGCAGCGTCGATGCATCCCCGCCCTTCATTACCGTGAGCAGCACGGCGCGGCCGCCGTCCTGCCGGACGATATTGGTCTGCGGCGCGAAGCCGTCGCGCACGTGGCCGATATCGCGAATGTACACAGGCGAGCCGTTCACCACCTTGATGGGAAAATCATTGAACGCCTGCACCGTGGTTGGGCTGGAGTTCAGGTCGACGTCGTATTCGAACTGGCCGATCTTCGACGTGCCCGCCGGAATGATGAGGTTCTGGTTGGCGATGGCATTGGTGACATCGGCCGGCGAAAGCCCCCGGGACTGCATGGCCGCCGGGTTGATATCCACCATCACCTGGCGCTGCTTGCCGCCGTACGGATACGGAATGGCGCAGCCCGGAATCGTTACCAGGCGTGTGCGGATGAAGTTGACGCCGTAATCGAAAAGCTCCTGCTCGCTCATTCCCCGCCCGGAGAGGCCAAGCTGAATGATCGGCACGCTCGAAGCGTTGTAGGTGAGAAGAAACGGCGGGGTCGTGCCCGGCGGCAGTTGCCGCAGAATCGGCTGCGAGATGGCGCTCACCTGTGCCACCGCGGCATTGATATCGGCGCCCGGCTGGAAAAAGACCTTGATGATCGCGCGGCCGTTGATGGACTGCGATTCGATGTGCTCGATATCGTTGACCGTGGTGGTCAGCGACCGCTCGTAAATCGAGGTGATGCGCTCTTCCACTTCCTGCGCGTTCAGGCCCGTGTAATTGAAGGCCGCGGCGATCACCGGGATATCGATATTCGGAAAGATGTCGGTCGGGGTGCGAAGAATAACGACCGGCGCCAGAATCAGAATCAGCAGTGCAAGGACGATAAACGTGTAAGGGCGCGCCAGCGCGACTCGGACTATCCACATTCCTGGTTATTCCCCATCCGAAGTGGACGCCTGTTTCGTGTAAAGAAACAAAGGCGTTTCAGAATTCAAGTTATATCCAGAATTGTCGCACGAGAGGCCGCGCCGGCCCAGTGCGCCCGGGGCCCGAAGAGATACCCCGCGGCCGCCCACGGTACTCCGCATCTTCAACATAACAAATGGGAAATTAAACAATTACGGTGCTCCCGCCTGTCTCCAATAGCTCGAAAGAGTAGCCGTTCGCCGAGACCCCGGGGCATTCTTACCGGCTGCATCCGTCCATTCACCGATCCGAGGCCCGAGTCCGCCGAATCGCCCTACGGGTGCGCCGCAGCCGCTGGCTACGATGGCTTCAGAAAGGACAACTCATGACAGCTTACGCCTCCACAGTCAAACCTTACAAAGGCATCGGGATGGAGGGCGCCACCGCAAAATGGTACGCCTCCCTCACCTGCAAATCGCTCAACGAATTCCAGGCGCTGGCGCGCCGCGTCGCACAGCGGATCGAACCCGGGAGCAGCGTCCTCGAGGTTGCTCCCGGCCCCGGATATTTCGCCATCGAACTCGCCAAACTGGGCGATTACCGCATCACCGGCCTGGATATCAGCAATACGTTTGTGAAGATCGCGCGCGCCAACGCCGCCAAGGCGGGAGTGCAGGTGGATTTTCAGCAGGGCAACGCCTCCGCCATGCCGTTCGGCGGCAGGAGCTTCGATTTCCTGCTCTGCCGTGCCGCCTTCAAGAATTTCACCGAACCGCAGCGCGCGCTGGAAGAGATGTACCGCGTTCTGAAGCCGGGTGGTCAGGCCCTCATCATCGATCTGCGCCGCGACGCATCGTATGCGTCGATCTGCGAAGCCGTGGACCGCATGCATCTCGGCTTGGTCAACCGCATTATCACGCGCCTGACATTTCGTTTCATGCTGCTCCGCCGCGCTTATACCAAGGCCGAATTCGAACAGTGGATCCCGCAGACGAAATTCCGCAATTTCACCATTCAGGAAGACCTCATCGGACTCGAAGTGCAGCTGACCCGCGGTAGCGCCCTGGCGAATTCTGGAATCTTACCCGGATTGTGAGATTCGTATCCCGCACATGAATCTGGTGCCGGACCCGGCGGCGGCAAGCGCGGGTCCAGCATGGCGGCAACGCGTTCCGGTCCCAACCGGATCCGTTCGACTTCCGTACAAAAATCGGATACAACGGCAGTAGCCCCACAAATTCAAACTGAGGAGAATGCGTTGTCCAACATCGGTTTTATCGGTCTCGGCATCATGGGCAATCCCATGGCCAAAAATCTCATGAAGGCCGGCCACTCCGTCGTGGCCTATGACATCGTTCCCGAACTGCTCACCCGCGTTGCCGATGCCGGAGCATCGCGCGCCGCCTCCAGCCGCGAAGTGGCGGAGCGGGCGGAAATCGTGATCACGATGCTTCCCGACGGTCCTGAAGTCGAACAGGCCATCCTCGGTCCGGCGGGCGTTCTCGAAGGCGCGCGCGCCGGTTCCACGGTGATCGATATGAGCTCCATCAGCCCGCTGGTCTCGCAGAAAGTCGGCGCCGCCAGCGCCGCGAAAGGCGTCGCGTTCCTCGATGCGCCGGTGAGCGGCGGCGAGCCCAAGGCCATCGATGGCACGCTCGCCATCATGGTGGGCGGAGACCAGGCGGTTTTTGAGAAAGTCCGTCCGATCCTCGAAAAAATGGGCTCCAGCGTCACTCTGACGGGTGCGGTGGGCGCGGGCAACGTCACCAAGCTCGCCAACCAGATCATGGTGGCCTGCAACATCGCCGCCATGGGCGAAGCCCTGGTGCTGGCCACGCGCGCCGGCCTCAACCCCGAAGTGGTCTTCAATGCGGTCAAGGGCGGCCTGGCGGGCAGCACCGTGCTGAACGCGAAAGCCCCCATGGTGGTCAACCGCAATTTCAAACCCGGCTTCCGCATCCGCCTGCATCAGAAGGATCTGCGCAACGCGCTGCTGGCCGCCGAATCGCTCAAGGTCGGACTTCCCCTCACCAGCATGGTGCAGCAGATGCTCATCGCGCTGATGAACGACGGCAAGGGCGACCTGGACCACTCCGCGATCGTGAATTTCATCGAAGATCTCGCCGGCATCGAGGTCAAGCCGCCCGCATAGGGGCGGCTGCTTCGTCGGAAGAAATGTTTCCACTGTATTTTCCGCCACTCGTCGCGCGCGGAGAGGCGGGTAAACTGAATGCGTGGTATCCGACGTTCAAATCGTCAACTGTCCCGCCTGCGGAGCTGGGAACCGCGTCCCCGCCGAGAAACTGGCGCAGGGCCGGCAGCCGGTCTGCGGCCGGTGTAAGAGCCCGCTGCCCACGGCGGTCCGGCCTTTGGTGGTCACCGATGCCACCTTCTCCGAACAGGTCGAGCATTCGCCCCTGCCGGTTCTGGTCGATATGTGGGCGCCGTGGTGCGGCCCCTGCCGCTACGTCGCTCCCATCGTGGAACAGTTGGCTGGGGAACTGGCGGGGCGCCTGCGCGTCGCGCAGCTCAATGTGGACGAGAATCCCGTAACCAGCTCCCGTTTCCGCATTCAGAGCATTCCTGCCCTCCTGCTGTTTCAGAACGGACGCGAAATCGATCGCATCATAGGCGCTCAGTCCAAAGGCGAGATTCTGCGCCGCATCGATCGGGTCCTGCCCCCGAGGTAACCGCGGCCGGGCCGTCAGTTCGGAAGTTTGCAATATTCTTATCCCTTTTCCTCATTACTGTTTGCGGCGCATCCCTGATTTTGCGGCTCCCGATTTTTTTGCACCGGCATGCCATCATGGAATCGGGCGGCCGTCCGGCGGCCCATCTGCCGCGATTTTCCTGTTTCAGGAGTCTTACTCTATGTACGAAAGCACCGTCCAGTCTCCCGATCTGCGCCGTTGGGTCGGCCTCCGCGCGCCCTTGCGCCTGACTCCCGGGATCATCACCGCCGAGGAAGTGGAGAGCCTGTATCGCGTCCGCGAGGAACGCCTCTATGAAGACCTGAACTATACGTGGGACGGGTTTTGCACCACATGCCTGCGGGCTGCGCGCCGCACCGTCGATCGCGCAATCGGGTATCTCGAAGAGTTCGGCCCGCCGTTTTTCCGGGTCTGTCAGTGCATGGATGTCACTCCCCAGGATTACCGCAAGCTCTCGCGCTACCTGACGCGCAGCGGTCTGATGGTGGACGGCAAACTCTTCCCGCTGCGCCCCGAAGACAAGGACCGGCTCACACTGGCGGCCGCCGGTCTGCTGCGCCGGATCCGCTCCGGCCGGGGCCGCTCCACCGCTTCCGTCTCCCAGGCTCTGAAGCGCTGCACCGCGGCGGCTCATGCGCTTCGCCGGCTACCCGCCGGGCTCGACCGCGTCGATAAACTCGATCTCGCCTCTGCCGTGTGCGAAATCCGCAAGGCGGTAGCCGAACATGGCGTTTTGGTGGCCGGTTGGTAAAGGCTCGAAAAACCGCTTACCTCGACCGGTTTTCCCCGGATCGCCGGGCCATAAATGGCGGCACGATTTTTGCGATAAAGCGCTTTACTTTATCGGTAACCCGAGTTAGAATCTGCTCCGATAGAGGTTAGCTTTGCCCCTCCTGCGGTCCACGTAACAGCCGATAGGAAGGGTGCGATCGAGAAGGAGTTAAAGTGCTTACACCGCGTCGAGTTGTAGCCCTGTTTGCTGCCGTCCTGTGCTGGTCGGCAATGCTCTTCGCTCAAAATTCCACCGGTACCATCACGGGACGCGTTGTCGATCCCAGCGGTAGCCCTGTCGCGGGCGCCGAAGTGCGTTGCGTCAACCAGGTCGATCAGACCGCCCGTCAGTTTACCAGTACCACCACGGGCGAATTCACGTTTACCAATCTCCAGGCGGGTGACTATACCGTCGAAGTCAAACTTTCGGGTTTCAAGCAGTTCGAGAAAAAGGATCTGCACCTGACTCCCTCGGATACATTAGGCACGGGAGATCTCAAACTCGAAATCGGCGCTGTTTCCGAGACTGTGGAAGTCTCGGCGGTAGGCGCGCCCATCCAGACGGAAAGCGGCGACCGTACCGCGCTCATCGATTCCACCGAAGTAGCCGACTTCCCGGCAGTGGGGCGCGATGTCATGGCGATGCTGCAGATGTTGCCCGGTGTTGTGGATGACGCCACTGGTGGCAACGTGCTTGGCCAGTTCGGCACTCCTACCATGAGCGGCGGCCGTAACATGTATAACGCGCTCAACATCGACGGCATTTCCGGCAACACCGCCCGCGGACGCACCGGCGAATCGCCCATCAATCTCGACGCTATCTCCGAAGTCAAGGTGCAGCAAAACTCCTTTTCCGCGGAGTACGGACCGTCCGCCTCCGGCGTGGTCAACCTGGTCACCAAGAGCGGAACGCAGCAGTTTCACGGCGGCGTGTACTATTACAACCGCAACGAGGACTTCAACGCCAACAACTTCTTCAACAACCGCCAGGGCGTACCGAACCCGCGCTACCGCTATAACACCGTAGGCGAAGACTTAGGCGGGCCTATTTACATCCCCAGACACTTCAACACCAACAAGCAGAAGCTGTTCTTCTTCTTCTCCCAGGAGATAGACCCAAACCAGAGCCCCAATTCTCTTTCGACCTTTACTGTTCCCACAGCGCTGGAACGGCAGGGCAATTTCTCGCAGTCTTACAAGAATGCAACGACGCTCTATACGGTCAAGGACCCCACCACCGGAGCGCCGTTCCCGGGGAACATCATTCCAGCCAACCGCATGGACCCCAATTCGGCGAAGCTGCTGTCCATCTTCCCGCTGCCCAACGTCGACCTGGCGAGCTCGAATTACGCCTACAACTATGAGATCAGCGGCTCCGAAGATCAACCGGTGCTGCAGGAGATCCTGAAGGTCGATTACAACATCAGCGACAAAGCCAAGGCCTGGTTCCGCGCCTCCGGCTACAGCAGCGGAAATAGCGGCCGTACCAGCCCGGCGATCGATAACCAGTGGGGACTCGCCGACGTGAATTACAAGCAGACCATGCCTAACCTGGGAGCGAATATGACTTATGTTTTCTCTCCCACCCTGGTGAACGAATTCCTGTTCGGCATGAATCTGTGGACCGAGTCGCAGGTTCTTTCTGACTCCGCATTAAAGGCGTATCAGCGCGCCACGTACGGGATCAACATCCCGCAAACCTATCCCGCCGACAACCCGCTGGGATTGCTGCCTGCCATGTCTTTTGGCGGCATTACCGGAGCAGCGTCCGTTACTTACGACGGCCGCTTCCCCATGGTGGACGATTCCACCGCATTCACCTTCAGCGACGGCTTGACGAAGATCTGGCGGGAACACACCTTCAAAGTCGGATTTAAAATGCAGCACGCGCTGTATAACCAATACCACCAGGCGGGAGGCGCGAATTTTCCGGGCAATTTCAATTTTCAGACGAACTCGAGTTTCCCGGACGATACCGGCTACGCATACGCCAACGCGTTCCTAGGCAACTACTACAGCTACACCGAAGCCACCAATCGCGTGAATTATCAGCCCATCACGCGCATTGTCGAATGGTATGCCGAGGATCACTGGAAACCGCTCCCGCGCCTGACCATCGATATCGGAATCCGCTTCACCGACGCCCTGCCGCAGACGCCGGCCAACAACAACGCCGGCAACTTTGTCCCTTATCTGTATGACCCGGCACAGGCCCCCGCACTCTTCCGGCCGGTAGTCCAGAACGGTTCCAAAGTAATCATCAATCCGCTCACCGGCGCGGTGGTTCCCAACGTCTATTCCGGTCTGATCGTACCCGGTTCGGGCAATCCCACAAACGGCGTGATCACTCCGACCACAGCCGGGTATCCGCGGGCCATGGTGTACAACAATGGCATCCTGCCGGCTCCCCGACTGGGGTTTGCCTGGGACGCAACCGGCGACGGCAAGACGGTCATTCGCGGCGGCGGCGGTTTTTACTATACTCCGCTGCTGGATGCCGGCACGCTCGGCAATCTCTTCTTCAACCCGCCGGCGATCTACAATCCCACGGCCTACTATGGCACCGTGGCGACCGCCGCCAACACCACCGGACTGCTCTCTCCGAGCAGTTTCTCGCGCACGATCGATCCGCATGCCAAGACTGTGACGGCTTACCAGGCCAATGTCGGGGTGCAGCGCCAACTTCCGTGGAGCACCATCCTTGACGTTGCTTATGTGACCAATCTGGGACGGCACCTGGGCGAGACCGTGAATGTGAACAATGTGCCCTACGGCGCCGATTTCCTGCCGCAAAACCAGAATCCGCAGCTTACCGGCGCCGCCGGAACCACCAATCTCAACGAGAATTTCTATCGGCCGTATCTCGGCTACGGTGCTTTTACGCAGCAGATCTTCCAAGGCAACTCGAGCTACCATTCGCTTCAGGTGAACGTGCAGCGCCGCTTTGCCAAGAGCGTCACGTTCGGGGTCGCCTATACCCATTCGAAAGCGCTGGACTATGCCGAGGGCGACAGCACCAGCACGTCGACCAGCCCCAGCGGCGCGACGAATACCGTGGCCACGTTTCTGAATCGGGCAGTCTGGAATTACGGGTTGGCGGGGTATGACCGTCCCAATATCCTGACCTTCCACTTCAACTGGATGCTTCCCCAACTCGGACACGTCGTTCCGAATCCGTTCATCAAGGCGGTATTCGACGGCTGGCAGATTTCCGACATCACCAGCTTTATTGCCGGCCAGCCGCTCACCATCAGCATGGGCGAATCGCCCAGCATCAACCTGACCGGCGGCGGCGACGGATCCCGTCCCCTGATGGTGGGGAATCCCAATGGCCCGAAGACGTACCTCGAGTGGTTCAATCCGGCTGCATTCGCCGAACCGGCGCAGTACAGCGGCGGCGCATGCCCGGCCAGCGGATGCCCGCCCCTGACGGTCGGGGTCATCGGCAACATGCCGCGTTCGCCCATTCGCGGACCCGGGACGAATAACTGGAACAGCGCCCTTTTCAAGAACTTCCGGATCAAGGAACGGGCCACCTTCCAGTTTCGCGCCGAAGCCTACAACGCCTTCAATCACACCCAGTGGTCGGGTGTGGATACCACCATCACGTACAACGCGGCCGGCGTGAACACTCGTCCGTCCACGGGAAACATCACCTCTGCCCGTTCCGCGCGCGTCATGCAGTTCGCGCTGCGCCTGCAGTTCTGATCTGAGAGACAGCCGCCCCCCCGGTCGTTGCCCGCGTGGCTGCGATCGAGGGGGCGGCTACCAGTTATCTTTGGTTAGTGGCACCTGAAACAATAATTTCATATCCTTTGGACTACAGGGACCTACCCCCATTCGCCCCGATAACATAACCTTGGGGATATCCCACTAAGTAAGACCGTTGTATACGTTGTTTCGAGCCATGTGGCACGGTTATATAAATACGATGCGCGGAAAGAGGCTCTCTGCCCGGCAGGTTAACTGGCAGCGAGTCAGTATCTCAGTCGCGGCCATCGCGATTGCTGCAACTGCGGCCGTACTGTTCCTGCGCGGCCGTGCGGAAACCCTGGACCGTCCGCTCCGCATCGGTTTCCAGAATTCTCCTCCGTATCACTTTCCGGACGCTCAGGGGAATCCGGCCGGACCGGCCGTCGAGGTTGTCTCGGCGGCGGCACGCCGCGAAGGCATCCAACTGCAATGGGTCTTCTCGCCCGGCGGTCCGGAAGTGGCAATCCGGCAGGGACACGTCGATCTGTGGCCCATCACGGTGGATTTGCCCGAGCGCCGCTCGTTCATGTACATCACGAGCCCGTGGGCGCGTCTCTCTTATGCGCTCGTGCTGCCGGCGTCCTCGCGGATTGGGCGGGTGGAAGAGGCCCGCGGCAAAACCGTATCGGTGACCACCAAGATCAGCAGCGATCTGCGCATCGCCCGCCGCTATTTTGATGATTCCACGTTCGTCCCTGTTGCCGACATGCCGGAAGTGGTGGCCGCGGTCTGTTCGGGCCGTGCCCAGACGGGCCTGCTGCAGTTGAACGTGCTGGCCGCGCCCAAGCAGTTCGAATGCAGCGAGCGCAGCCTGCGGCTGCTGCCGATTCAGGGCGCGAGCTTCGGATGGGGCGTCGCCTCGGCAGTACACAACGCGGCCGCACGGCGCGCCGCCGACCGCATCCTGGCCGGCATCGGCGAACTGGCGGCGGACGGCTCGCTGGCCTCGATCGATTTTCGCTGGAATACACGCATCGGCCCCGAAGCCACCACCATCTTCAACTATCGCAACGCCCGCTTTTTCGAACGAATCTTTCTGGGAGCCGTTGCGATCCTGTTTCCCACTTTGATCGCGATGATCTGGCTGGCGGTGCGGCTGCGCGCCGCGAAGCGTCAGGCGGTGGGGGCGAGCCGCGCCAAGAGCGAATTTCTGGCCAACATGAGCCATGAGATCCGCACCCCCATGAACGGCGTGATCGGCATGACCGGCCTGCTGCTGGATACCGATCTCAGCCCCGAGCAGCGCGATTACGCCGATACCGTCCGCAAATCCGGCGAAGCTCTGCTCAGCGTCATCAACGACATTCTGGACTTCTCCAAGATCGAAGCCGGCGGCCTCGCCATCGAATCGTTCCCCTTCGACCTGTGCCAGGTGGTCGAGGAGGTAGCCGAGATGCTCGAACCCAAGGCCGAGGACAAAAAGATCGACCTGATCGTGCAATACTCGCCGGACCAGCCGCGCCATTTTCTGGGCGATGCCAGCCGCGTCCGCCAGGTGGTGACGAACCTGGTGGGCAACGCCGTGAAGTTCACCTCCCGCGGGCACGTTCTGGTGACGGTACGCTGCGAGAGCCGGCAGGAGAGCAAGGCGTACATGAACATCGCGGTGACCGATACAGGCATCGGCATCGCTCCCGAAATGATCCCGCTGTTGTTCCAGAAGTTCACCCAGGCCGATACCTCCACGACGCGCCGCTACGGCGGCACGGGACTGGGGCTGGCGATCTCGCGGCAACTGGTGGAACTGATGGGCGGCTCGATTCACGTGGACAGCATCCCCGGCGTCGGCTCCAAGTTCTCGTTCACACTGCCGTTCGGGTTGGACGGCGTTCCACCCCCCGGCCCGATGCCGGCCGCCGATTTGAACGGTCTGCGGGTGCTCATCGTCGACGATAACGAAATCAATCGCCGTGTGGTGCACGAACAGATCGTAAGCTGGGGGATGCGCAACGGGAGCTTCGAAACCGCCCCCGGCGCACTGCGAGCCTTGCGCATGGCACAGGCGGCGGGCGACCCGTATCACTTCGTCATCGCCGATTTCCAAATGCCGGAAATGGACGGCGCCACGCTGGCGGCGGAGATTCGCAACGATCCTGCGCTCGCCGACACCCTGGTGGTCATGCTCACCTCCATCGGCGACTGGAAGCAGGTGCGCGGCATGGAAGGCGCCTGCGTGGACGCCTCGCTGGTCAAGCCGGTGCGGCAGTCGCAGCTTTTCAACACCCTGGTGAACGCATGGTCCCGCCGGCTCCACAGCCAGGATCTGGAGCATAAGCGCCGGACCGCATCCCGCCCGCGGCCCGCTTTGGAAGGCCAGCCTCTGCGCGTCCTGGTAGCCGAAGACAATATCGTCAACCAGAAGGTCGCGGTGCGCATGCTGGAGCGTCTGGGGATCCGCGCGGATGTGGCGGCAAACGGCCGCGAGGCGCTCGAGATGCTGCGCCTGCTCAACTATGACCTGATCCTGATGGACTGCCAGATGCCGGAGATGAACGGCTATGAAGCCGCGCTCGAGATCCGCCGCCGCGAAGGAACCGAGCGCCGCACAGTGATTATCGCGATGACCGCCGAAGCGCTCGCCGGCAGCCGGGAAGAGTGTCTGGCGGCGGGCATGGATGATTTCATCAGCAAACCCGTAAAGATGGAATGGCTGATTGAAGCCATCAAGAAATGGGCCCCCACGCATGCCAGGTGAAGCCATTCTCGTTGTAGACGATGCACCAGTCAATCTGAAACTCGCAGACCTCGTTCTGCGAAAAGAGGGATTCCAGGTTTATGCGGTGCCCAACGCCGAAGAGGCGCTGCGGGTCCTGCGCAATCTCCATCCGGACATGATGCTGGTGGACATCCAGCTGCCTGGCATGGATGGCCTGGAACTGACCCGCCGCATCAAGCTGGATTCCCGCACGCGCGACGTAGTAGTCGTCGCGCTCACCGCCTGCGCCATGCGCGGCGACGAGGAACGCGCCCTCGAGGCCGGCTGCGACGGCTACATCACCAAACCGATCAACACCCAGACCTTCGGGCGCCGCATCCGCGAACTCCTCGACCGCGGCCACGAGAACGGCGACGGCCAGGCCGCGGATTCACCGCCCGAAAGCTCTCCCGCGGCGGAGCGTCACACGCTGCCTTCCGGCGTGGAACTCTCCGCGCTGGAACTGGAAGGCCTGCGCCGCCGCTTCCTTGAAGAGGGTGGTCTGCAAAGCCGCCAGATGCTGATGGACCTGGGGCCGAAGTTCGATCTGAAGAACGCCCGCGCGCTGATTCACCGTTGGATCGGCGCCGCCGGCGCGCTGGGCTACTTTCCCATCGCCGCCCTCGCGCGCGAAACCGAAAACCTGCTGGAAGCCGCGCGGCTGGATGTCAACCTGCTGCGCGAACGCCTCAGCGAACTGGCCCTGGCGTTCCAGGAGCCGGCGGAAGCGGCGCTCGACCCGCTTCCCGAATCCATGAAAACGGAGCTCGCCGGCAAACGCATCGGCCTGGTAGGCTTCGCGCTGGATGAAGCCGAGCGGCTCTGCGGCGTGCTCGAAACTGTGGGCGCGCGGCCGCGCCTTTTCGAGGCCGCCGAATCGCCGGACGCCGAAGGCGTCCGCCACTGCCAGGCAATCCTCGTACATGTGCGCGAACAGACCATGCGATGCGCCTGGTTAACCGCGCCGGGCTCTGTTCCGGCGGGCAAGGCGCTGATCCTGGTGGGCAACCGCGACCGCATCATGGTGCTGGATTCGGCTGTGCGCCACCGCGCTCACGAGTTCCTGATCGACGGCTGGCAGCCGGAGGAGGCCCTCATGCGCGTGGTCTTCGCGCTTTGCCGCGTGGCGCAGAGGCCCCCAGCACAGCCCGCGGCGACTCCCCGCTCGGCCGCCACCGGCGCCCCAGCGGCCGCCGCACCGGCTCCCGCATTGGCAAACGTGCTGATCGCCGACGACGACCCGGCCGTGCGCGCCGTGCTGCAGGCGGCATTCCGCGATCAGAAGATCGAGTGCCGCACCACCTCCTCGGGAGCCGACGCGCTGCGCATCATCCGGGAAGCCGAGCCCACCGCGGCCATCCTGGACATCAATATGCCGGATATGAGCGGCTTCGAGGTGCTGGCCGCCATCAAGGTCGCGTCCCTGCCCATACGCACGATTCTGCTCAGCGCCCGCAGCCGCGAAACCGATATTCTGCAGGCCTTCCGCCTGGGCGCCGACGATTACGTCATCAAGCCCTTCAACCCGATTGAAGTGGTGGTGCGGCTGAAACGTCTGTTCGGCCGGCCGTAACTTCGACCACCCCGCCCCGCCGCCCGGAGACGGGCGCCTTTGTCCGCATTCTCACTGCTTTCGCCGTTCCCGACTCGCTACATTGATACAGAGGTTCCCCGATGGCACATCCTTCTGAGTGGCCCGTTTGGAAGCAGATTGAAAACCGCGATGCGGAGGGCTTCGGCAAAAGCGCGTTTTCGGCCCGCAGCGAAACGCTCGCGCCGCGCACGAAAACCGCGGACAAAGCAGTCGCCTCCGTGTGCCCCTACTGCGCGGTGGGCTGCGGCCAACTTGTGTACGTGAAGGATCGGAAGATCGTGGATATCGAAGGCGACCCGCGCTCGCCGATTTCCGGCGGCTGCCTGTGCCCGAAGGGCGCGGCCACGTTTCAGCTCGTCACCGGATCGCACCGCGTCCACCATGTCCTGTACCGCCGGCCGCACGGCAAGGCGTGGGAAACGATTCCGCTGGAACAGGCTATGCAAATGGTAGCCGACCGCGTGAAGAAAACGCGCGAAGAGACCTGGGAGCAGGCCGATGGCGACGGCCGCGCAACGCGCCGGACCATGGCGATCGCGCACCTGGGCGGAGCGACTCTCGACAACGAAGAAAACTATCTCATCAAGAAGCTCTTCACTTCGCTGGGCATCGTCCAGATCGAAAATCAGGCCCGTATTTGACACTCCGCCACCGTTCCCAGTTTGGGAACATCGTTCGGCCGCGGCGGAGCCACCACCTTTCAGCAGGACCTGCAGAATTCCGACTGCATCGTGATCGAAGGCTCGAACATGGCGGAGTGTCATCCGGTGGGTTTCCGCTGGGTGATGAAGGCCAAGGAGCGCGGCGCGACCATCATTCACGTCGATCCGCGCCTCACGCGCACGGGCGCCGTGGCGGACATCCACGTGCCCATCCGCGCCGGCAGCGACATCGTGTTCCTGGGCGGCATTATCCGCTACATTCTCGAGAACGGCCGCTACTTCCGCGACTACGTGGTCAACTACACCAACGCCGCGGCCATTGTGAACGACAAGTTCCGCGATGCCGAAGACGGCGACGGCATCTTCGGCGGCTGGGATGCCGAAAAGGGCGAGTATCAAAGCGCCAACTGGATGTATGAAGGCGTCGAACCGGACGGCGCGCCGGGCGCGCGCCGGATTCAGGCGAAGCACACCGATCCCACGCTCGAGCATCCGCGCTGCGTTTTTCAGATTCTCAAGCGCCATTACGCGCGCTACACGCCGGAGATGGTCGAGAAGACCTGCGGCATTCCGGAATCGCTGCTCACGAAAGTCGCCGAAACGCTGTGCCGCAACTCGGGCCGCGAGCGCACGTCGGCGTTCTGTTATGCGGTGGGCTGGACGCAGCACACGGTCGGGGTGCAGTACATCCGCACGGCGTGTATCATTCAACTGCTGCTGGGGAACATCGGGCGGCCGGGCGGCGGCATTCTGGCGCTGCGCGGGCATGCTTCGATTCAAGGCTCAACCGATATCCCCACGCTCTTCAACCTGCTTCCGGGCTACCTGCCCATGCCGCGCGCGCAGCACGATAGAGACTTCGCCACGTACAACGAGCTTCACGAATCGCCCTCCGGCTGGTGGGGCGAGTTCCGCAAGTATTCGGTCTCGCTGCTGAAAGCCTGGTACGGCGAAGCGGCCACTCCGGAAAACGGATTCTGCTTTCATTACCTGCCGGCCATCACGGGCGACCACTCGCACATGACGACCGTCGCCAACATGGCGGACGGCGCTGTGAAGGGCTACTTCGTGATGGGCGAAAACCCGGTGGTAGGCACGGTGAACGGGGCGCTTCACCGCGAAGGGCTGCGCCGGCTCGAATGGCTGGTGGTGCGCGATTTCCAGGTGACCGAAACCGCGGATTTCTGGCGCGACGCTCCGGAAATCCACCGCGGCGAAGTGCGCACCGAAGAGATCGCGACCGAGGTCTTCTTCTTTCCCGCCGCGGCGCACACCGAAAAAGACGGCAGCTTCACCAACACGCAGCGGCTGCTGCAATGGCACCACAAAGCGATCGATCCTCCCGGCGATTGCCGCAGCGATCTCGACTTCATTTTCAAACTGGGACGGCGCCTCCGGAGCCTCTATGCCGGATCGACGGATCCCAAAGACCGCCCGCTTCTCGATGTGACCTGGGACTATCCCACGACCGGCCCGCACGAAGGTCCCGATGCGGAAGCTGTGCTGAAAGAGATCAACGGCTGGACCGTGGCCGACCGCAGACCGGTCGATGGCTTCGCATCACTCAAAGACGATGGATCCACAGCCTGCGGCTGCTGGATTTATTCCGGCTGCTACCAGGACGGCATCAACCAGACGGCGCGGCGCAGGCCGCATTGGGAACAGAACTGGGTGGCGCCGGAATGGGCCTGGGCCTGGCCGCACAACCGCCGCCTGCTCTACAACCGTGCATCCGCCGACCCCGAAGGCCGGCCCTGGAGCGAGCGCAAAGCCTACGTCTGGTGGGACGAAGAGAAGCGGAAATGGGCCGGCCATGACGAGCCGGATTTCGTGCAACAGCCGCCATCCTACCGGCCCGCCGAAGACGCGCGAGGGAAGGAAACGATTGCGGGCGACGATCCGTTCATCATGCAGGCTGACGGCAAAGGGTGGCTGTTCGTGCCCAGCGGCCTCAAAGACGGGCCGCTGCCCACGCACTACGAGCCGGAGGAATCGGTGATGCGCAATCCGCTGTACGGGCAGCAGTGCAACCCCACCCGCATGGAATGGCAGCGCCGGCGCGACAATCCGTATCACCTGCCGTTCGACGATCCCCGCTATCCGTACCTGCTGACCACCTATCGGGTAACCGAGCATCACACAGCGGGCGGCATGTCGCGCTGGCTGCCCTGGCTCTGCGAGTTGCAGCCGGAAATGTTCTGCGAGGTGTCGCCGGAACTGGCTGCAGAGGCCGGTTTGAAGAACGGAGGGTGGGCCACCATCCGCAGCGCGCGCGCGGAAATCGAGGCGCGAGTGCTGGTAACGCGGCGATTGAAACCGCTGCGTCTGAACGGCCGCTGGGTGCACCAGATCGGGGCGCCGTATCACTGGTCGAGCCAGGGACTGGCGAAAGGCGACGCGGCCAACGAACTGTTTCCGTTCGTGGCCGACCCCAACGTGTCGATCATGGAGACCAAAGCGATTACCGTCGCGATCCGGGCGGGACGGTGCAGCAGAGAACGACGGAGCGCCACCAGCGGACCGCTGGAGGGGCCGGTTCGCGGGCATGACGAAGCGCGCGATCTGCCGGACGTCCGCCGTCAGAAAGAAACAGGCCACAAATTGCAGGCGCCAGAGGTCAAGGAGGGGAACATCTGATGCAAGCAGTGCTTTCGGCCGGGGAGGCACAGGCGCTGGAACGCCGGGCCGCGCGCGAGGATACGCCCAACCGCTCGCCGCGCAAGGGTTTTTTTACCGATACCACCATCTGCATCGGCTGCAAAGCCTGTGAAGTGGCCTGCAAACAGTGGAACCAGTTGCCGGACGACGGCCTCTATTTCAGCGGCATGTCTTACGACAACACGGTGGCGCTGGGCGCGTCCACGTGGCGGCACGTGGCATTCATCGAGCGGCCGCTAACGATTGCTCCAGACGGGGCCACGGATGTTTCGTGGCTCTTCTCGAGCGATGTGTGCAAGCACTGCGCGCGCGCCGGATGCCTGGAGGCGTGTCCGACCGGCGCCATCGTGCGCACCGAATTCGACACCGTGTACGTGCAGCCGGACATCTGCAACGGCTGCGGCTACTGCGTCATCAACTGCCCCTTCGGCGTGATCGACCGGCGCCAGGACGATGGGCGCGCCTGGAAATGCACCATGTGCTACGACCGCCTGAAGGATGACATGCAGCCGGCCTGCGCCAAGGCGTGCCCCACGGATTCCATCCGCTTCGGCGACCTGGACGAACTTCGCGAGATTGCGCAATTGCGCGTGAGCCGCCTGCAGGAGCACGGCGTGGATGAAGCCTACCTGTACGGCGCGGACGCCGCGAGCCAGCCCGGCACCGAAGGGCTGAACGCCTTCTTCCTGCTGGTGGACAAGCCCGAGGCGTACAATCTGCCGCCCGACCCCGTGGCGCCGGCCAAGCGCGTGAAAGACACCTGGAAGTCTTTCGCCATGGCGGCGGTGGGAATGGCGGCGATGGCGTTGGCATCCGCGCTGTCGTCGCGGGGGACCCGCGCATGACGCACAGCGACGGGCGCGATATCGATACCGCGATGGCCACGCTTTCCGGCGAGGGCGCGCAGCAGGTGGTCAAAAACGCGAGGGAATCGCTTCGCCAGGCGCAGCCGAAACCCTGGGAGCACATTCCGGGCTCCGGCGGAGAGGACGTTACTTATTACGGTCTCCCGATGCTCAAGGAATCGGTGTGGAGCATCGATATTCCCATCTATTACTTCCTGGGCGGTGCGGCGGGCGCTGCCATGACGCTGGGCGCGGCGGTGCAGTTCGCCTGCGGCAAAAGCCGCGAACTGCGGCGCTTTTCGGAAATCTGCCACTGGACCGGCATTATCGGCTCGACCTTGGGCGCTGCGTTCCTGATTCACGATCTCGGCAGGCCGGAGCGCTTTCTGGCTATGCTGCGCGTGTTCCGGCCGACCTCGCCGATGAATGTGGGGGCCTGGATTCTGGCCGGCGCCGCGCCGTCGGCGATCGCAACCGGGATGTTGATTCACCGCGACGGGTGGATGGGCGCGGTGGGGGAAGCAGCGGGTTACGTTTCGGGCGTTTTCGGCGCCGGCCTCGCGGGCTACACGGGAGTGCTGGTTTCCAATAGCGCGATCCCGGCGTGGATTGCGGGACGGCGATGGATGCCGGTGCTGTTTATGGCGTCCGGCGCGACCACTGCGACATCCGTTCTGGACCTGTTTTACGAAGGCCCCGCCGGAAGCCGCATCGCGATGCTCTTCGGGACGGCCGCGCGGTCGGTGGAAGTTGCCGCCGCTGTGCAGGTGGAACGGGCGGCCGCGGAAGTGCCCATAGTGGCCGAACCGTTTTCCCGCGGCGCGACGGGCGCATTGTGGAAGGCCGCCGGCGCGCTGACCGCCGCGAGCCTGGCTTTGACGCTCGTTCCCGGAAAATCACGGCGCAAACGGCAGATTGCGGGCGTACTGGGGATCGCCGGATCGCTCGCCCTGCGCTTCGCCGTGCACTATATCAGCAACGCATCCGCGCGCGAGCCGCGAGCGTCATTCCACCAGCAACGAAAGAAATAAGCAGGACCACACCCGGCCCCGCGACACACGACCCCTCCGAGCCGCGACCGAGGGAACGGCGCCCTTGTGTCTCCGGTCAGCAAAACCACCGCTGCCCGCGGCCGCGGCTCGTCAGCAGCATCGATCTCACTGCGGCCAGTTATTCACCAGGTTGAGCACATTGACGCTGCCAAGACCGGTGGCGTAATTCCAACCCGTGGCGCTGGCGAAAGCGGGCGAATAGGTTTGCGTGGTAGTCGAAAGAGCTCCATTCAGTCCGCCGCCGCCTCCGCCTCCGCCGAAGCCGCCGCGGCGGCCGGTAGTGACGGTGGTCGAGGCGCCGTAGCAGTTATCGCTGCCGCCGCAATCGACCGCTATATCGCCCTGGGTCACATTGTGAAAGATACAGGCGCTGGAGGAGGTATCGCCATTGCTCGAATCACAAATCGAGCTGCCGTTGGCTGCGAGGGCGTAATAAACGGGATTAGGATTGCCCTGCGCGCTGCCGGTCTTCTGATTCACCAGCGCCTGAATGCCGGCGTAAATGGGAGCGGAGAAGGACGTCCCTCCGGCGCCGCCCCACGTACTGGGGTCGCCCGCGCAGGAGGCTCCTCCGTTGCGCCGGTCGCTCCAGCAGGTGACATAATAATGGCCCCACACGCCGGTCCCGGCGAACATGGAGACATCGGGAATATCGCGGACGCCATCGGCCGGAATGCCGGCGGGGCCGGCCTGCCAGGAAGGCTTGGCGTAGCCCTGGCAGGTGCCGCCCACCACGCCGGCGATATCCGGCGAACCGGTGGCGCAGCCGCTGGGACCGCCGCTGCCCGCCGCCACCTGAACCAACCCGTCCTGGCGCGCCATGGAACTGGCGCAGAATCCGGTCGAGCCATAGGGAGAAGAGAAGCCCAGGAAACTCGTGAGCAGGCTGCTGCCACAGGAATCGTTCCACGGAATCTCCGGAATGTAAGTCAGCGCGGAGCCGTAAGTCGAGGAGTTAGTAGAGCTCCAGTAAGTGGAATTCGTATTGGAATAACTGTCTGAGAAATCGGTTCCGCCGGCGGCTACGTTATAAGGTGTGGATGCCCATCCACTTACTCCGATCCCGTGAGTCGCGCCGCTGGCTCCGGCGTCGCAACTGGCCGCGCCTTCGTCGCCGGCGGCAACAAACACCGATACGCCTTCGGCGGCGGCCTGCTGGTACAGCAGATTGACCGATTCATTGGCGGTGGCGCCGTTGCCGGCCTCGCACTCGCCATAGCTGACGCTCATAATCGTAGGCGGGTTGGAGCTGTTGAGCAGGTTCTGCATCGCGATCAGGCCGCCGAACGTGCTGCGCGTGTCGGCGCAGGAGGCCACCTGGATGGCGGCATCGGGAGCGGCTGCCGAGGACCATTCCGCATCCAGGGCGGCTTCGCCGTCGTCGCCTCCTACGATGCCGGGGTCGGAGCAGTTGGTCCGGCTAGCGGACGATGCGGAGCCGGGATGCGCCGTCGAAAGCGAACCGCCGGTGTACTGGTTCAGTCCAAAGGTGGAGCGGAAGGTGTCCCAATCGGCCGTGCTGTAAAGATCGGAATCCTCAACCACCGCGATCGTCTGGCCCTTGCCGGTAATGCCTTGCGCAAACAGGGGCGAGAAGTTGTAAATGGTTGCCAGATCGGCGGGAGTCAGAGCCTGGTTGACGTATCCGCCCGAGGTGAACGTGAAGTTCGGATGGGCCTTCTTCATGGGATGCGGCGCGAAATCGTGCAGCGAGACAATCCCGGCGACCACCGGCGCCAGCGCTTCCGGAATCTCCGGGTCGCTCATGTTGGCGACGTGCCTCTCACCACCGGCGGAGAGGTAATGGATCGAGGTGTGAAAAGCCTGCCGCACTTGCCCGGCGGTGCCGGAAACGTCGATCACCATCCCGCTCGGATAGACCGAGTTGACGGTGAAGCCCTGCGACGTAAGCCACGCGGTGACGGTGTCCAGATCCTGCTGAGAGGCGCCGAAATCCTGGCCGAATTGCGCCGCGGTCATCCATTTGTGGTAGTTGGGGCTTTTGGGGTCCTGCAGGCTCGCCACGTATTGGCCGACGGCAGCCTCCTGCGCCGGCGAACGCTGCAACTGGATGAGGATGTGGTCCATTGCGAGATCGTCCGGGGCGGCGCCCAGATCGTTTTGCGCCACGGCTTCTCGCCGCGTATTGCCGCTGAGCCGGTGGAGACGGGTTTCATCAACGCGCGCGGTGACCAGAGGCTTGGCGGAGCGACCGGTCGGGGGCGTCTGGGAGAGAAGAACAGGGGCCGCGAGCAGGACAGAGAGAAGAACTCGGTGGTGCCGGGTCATGCTCTATGGACGCGTGCAGGGGCGGGGAGCGTTTCCTCGCGGCCCAAAACTTAACGTTCTTAGCGAAGTGACCGCGGCCGTAGCGCGTACAGGCGCTATCGGGTCACGCCGGCATTGGGTTCCAGGTTCAGGTTTTGGCCTCGAATGACTCCGGGTTCGCCGGCTCCCAGGGAAATGACCGGGGCCTCCAAGCCGCGGCGCCGGTTACCCAGCCCCAGAACGGTGTGTCCGAAGCATTCGGCAAGCATCAGCGCGCTGGCAGTGTAATAGGCCAGGAGCGCCGAAATGATAAACGCATATCCGGCAGCCATGTTCAGCGCGCCCATCGAGCCCGACAATCGCGCGATCGCTTCCAGAGTGGAGCCAAGCGCTAAGAATGTGAGCACCAGGAACAGGGAGACATTTTCCGCCAGAGCGGCCCATGCGCCAATCCAGGTAATTGCCGCGGCTACGAGGAACCAATAACCCAACGCGGGGAACATTCCGCCAGGGAGCGCGGCGCCGCCGCGCGCGAACCCGAGCGCCAGGATCCCGAAGGCGATCCAGAAGGAGCCCCAGAGACCATGCATCGCGGTGGCCAGTCCATCGCGAGCCTTGAAAGCCCACATACCGGCCAAAAACTGCGCCAGGCCGCCGAAAATAGCTGCAAACGGGGCCAGATACAGAATGGTGTCCGGGCCGCCATACCAGCCTGCCATGTGAGCTGCAACCATAAAGGTTGCGCCGGCAAAACCGTATAAGCCCAGAATCGAAGGCGCCGCTACCGGTTGTAAGTAGATTCTCGCCGGAGTTACTTCCGTTGTTTCAAATGGCATATCTCAGACCTCTCTATTTCGAGTCTAAGTCCATCGAGAACTTACCAGTCGTATGTATGGGAACAAGTACTCATGCGCGGACGGGAGGTCTGTCCCGCCGGGTTGGGCGAAATCATGCGCTCAGAGGAGCGGGAGCCGGCTCGCTCACGGCGGGGAGCCGCACGACAAATTCGGCTCCGTGACCCGGCGTACTGTTCAGTGAAATGGAACCGCCGTGCGCTTCCACAATATCTTTGACCAGAGCCAGCCCGAGGCCCGTGCCGTGAACCTGATCGCTCACCGCCTGCCGCCCGCGATAGAAGGGATCAAACACCTGCCGCTGTTCATCGGGCGGAATTCCAGGACCGTGGTCCGCCACCCGGATTTCCACTGCGCCATCCGCCGCAGCAGCGAACACTCCCACCCAGCCGCCGCCTTCCGCGCCGTACTTGACGGCGTTTTCGATCAGGTTGCGGAGCGCGTGCTCAAGAGCGAGTTCGTCGGCGAGAATCACGGGCAGGTCCGGATCGATGTGAGTTTCCAGAACCGCGCCGGCGTCACGCGCAGCGGCGGCGCTGGATTGCTGGCTTTTCTCCACCAGGAGTGCGACGCGCACCGGCTCGCGCCTGCGCACGGCGACACCGGCCTTCGTACTGGCGAAGCGCAGCACCTGCTCGACCAGCGCCTGCAGCTTTTCGCTCTCGTCCTGAATCAACCTGCCGTAGCGCTCGACCTGCTCCGGCCGCGACGCCAGGCGGCCGCGCAGGTTGTAAGCCGCGGTGCGAATCACGGTCAGCGGCGTGCGGAACTCATGGGAGACGCCCGCCACAAAATTCATCTGCAGCTCGGCGAGCCGCTGCGCCTGGCGCGAAAACCGCACCATGAGCGCGACGGTAGCGACGATGAGGAGGAGCAGGCCGGCCGAAACGGCCAGGTTGCGGCGGCGCGCCTGCTCCACAAGCGCTTCCAGGGAACCGGCCCGGTGACGGACGAGCAGCGTCCAGCCGGGCCCGGTCAGCGACGCGCGCTGCGGACCGGGAGGGCCGCCGCGGAAGGCGCGTCCGCCCGGAGGCGGGCCGGCATCGCGCCGCGGCGGCGGAAAGCGGCGCCCGCCGTCCCGATCGTCAGGGCCGCGCGGGCCGGCGCCTGGAGGGCTGAATGCGTCGCGCAACAGAGCTACGGCCGCATCCGGCGCGTCGCGCACGCTCGCGCTGGAGGCTGCCGCGGACGTGAAGATCGTGACGGGCGGGAAGCCGGTGGTTTCGACGACCGCGTCATAGTCGAGCGGGCCGCCCTGGCCCAGATACCGGTGGAGCAGCTCCGGAAGGATGGAGGCGCGCACGAAATCGAGATTCAGTTCCAGCAGCAGCCAGTCCTGTGCGTCCGTAGGTTCAGCGCGCATGCCGCGCAGACGCGGCACCTCGAGGACCGAGTACCCCGAAGCCGAAGCGCCGCCGCGGCCAGCGGATTGCGGTGGCTGCCCGAGGCGGTCGCGCACATCGCCCCAATCGGCAGGCCAGGCGCCCGAATGGAAGACCGCGGTTGCGGGATCCATTTCTTCGAAAGTGAGCGAACCCTCGCGCAGCCGGGCCAGAGCGATGCGCCGGAAGAGCGCGGGGTGCGAGACCCGCCAGCGCGCATACCGCGCGGCGTAAGCGCCTTCGACGCCGAGACGCTCGGTTTCGCCGGGCGATGGGGCCAGTGCCGCGCAGGCATTGAAGACCTCTTCGTCGAAGCGGGTGCGCAGCGAATCGAGGTCGTCGTGAAGCTGGCTCTGGAGGCGTGTGCGCTCCGCTTCGCTGATTTCGCCGATCCAGCGGTATTGCAGCACGGCGACGACGGCGCAGAGCACGGCCAGAAGTCCCAGGGAAGCCCAGGAAAACCACGCGCGGCGCTGCAGACGGTCCATAAATATAGCGTAGCGCCGCCCGTTCGGGCCGCCGGGAACGGCAAGTAAAGTTTTGTTAAGGCCGGCCGCGCGCTTCATGCGGCGGCCAGCGCGGCGGTTTCCAGCGCGGCATCGGGCTCGACCGCCTCGGCGCCGCGCACGCGGACCAGGGCCAGCGTCCAATCGCCGATGGGCCGCGAGCGCTCATCGCTGCGCAGGAACGCTTCCACAATGGCGCACAGCAGGTCGCGCGCCGGGGCGTGCGGATTGCGGCGCACTGCGCCGGCGGCGGCCGTCTCCCAAAGCCGCCACTGCGAAGGATCGCAAAGCCCGGCCGTTCCGCCGCCGGTCACTAGAACGTCCCCTGGACTGAGAAACCGCGCGTGCGCCTGGAAGCGCGTGCGGTGGCTGAGGCCGAGAACGCCGCCGGAGTGATCCAGCCGCTCGCAGCCGCCTTCGGCGCGCACCAGGAGCGCCGGTTCGTGCGCCGCGTTGACATAGCGGAGCAGGCGGCGCGCGGAATCGAGATGCGCATAGAAGACGCTGGTGTAGTAATCCTCGGGCGAAAGCCAGTAGAGCAGTTTGTTGAGCTCCTGCAGGACGCCTGCCGCGTGGCCGGTATGGCGCACGGCCATGTCGCGGATGGCGGAGCGCGCGGCGGAGCGGATTACGCCCGCGGGTGCGCCTTCGCCCAGCACATCGCCGACCGCGAGCGCGAGAGATCCCTGGCCGGTGGGAATGAATTCAAAGAAACCGGCGCCGGGAGTGGAACCGGCGTGGCAGGCTCCGTAATAATCGAAACTGCGAATTTCGTCCTGCGTGCAGGTTGCGATGGCGCCGGCAGCGGGAATATGAATGAGTGGATAACGAAAGATAGCAGTGCTCATACCTGGATGACGGTCCAGGCCGGCAGAATGCTGGTGCAGCCAAGGTAAAGAATTGTTAAGAGAAGATCCTACGGCTCCACAGGATAGCCATGATCCATCCAGTCGATCTTGAAATTCGTCGGGATGGAGAGCGCCCGCACGTGCGTAAATCCCATTCGGGCCAGTTCCTCGAACGCCGGCTTGATGTTGGGACAGTGATCCCACGGACAACATCCGCAATAGATCACGATTTCGCGATCGCGCGGCAGGTTCTTCACGGCCTGTTGGAGTAGTGCGAGCCCTTCGGGTTTCGATGCCGGACCGGCATACAGCGAACCAGGCACGTGGTGGCTTCGGTAGAGGACATTGAATCCGACATGGATGATCGCCGGCTTCGCGCCACGCGATAATTCCGCAGCGAAATCCTTCGGCTGCACCAGAGAGAGCTCCGCCGCCAGCGCCGAAACCAGCACCACGGCTGCCACTGCCAACAGTTTCTTCACCTTTCTACTCTAACCGAGAGATGCCGCTGCCGTGCGGAAATGCCGGTTTCGTGCGTTACCCGTTAAACCGGTACCCCTTCCCGCGAATCGTCCGGATATGTTTGGGGTTTTGCGGATTGTCTTCCAGCTTCTGGCGCAGCCAGGCAACGTGAACGTCGATGGTCCGCGAGTTGACTTCGCTCGAATACTCCCAGACGCGCTGCAGAATTTCGTCGCGCGGCACGACGCGCTCGCGGTGGTCCACCAGGTATCGCAGAAGTTGCAGTTCCTTGGCGGCCATGCTGACGGGCTGCCCGCGCTTGAAAGCTTCGGCGCGCTCGAAATCCACCTGCACGTCGCCGAAGCGGAACGATTTCACCGGAATGCGTTTCTCTTTTTGCACGCGGCGCAGCAGGGCTTCGACGCGCGCCAGGAACTCGGAAGGGTCGAACGGCTTGGTGAGATAATCGTCGGCGCCGAGTTTGAGCCCGACGACGCGATCGGAGACCTGGGACTTCGCCGTGAGCATGAGAATGGCGGTATCGACGCCGCGCTGGCGCAGCTCGCGGCAAACATCGAAACCCATTTTGCGGGGCAGCATCACATCGAGAATGATGAGATCGAAGGCGCCCGTGGAGGCTTGTTCCAGGCCCGTTTCGCCATCGGATGCGCTTTCGACCTGGTAGCCTTCGATGGCCAGGAGGTCGGAGACGGTAACCACCAGACCGGGCTCGTCTTCAACCAGAAGGATGCGTGAGCTCATGGCTGCTCTGTACAGGGACGCGCGTGCGCACAGGTGGGTTGCGTTTCCCGGCGGCAGGCGGCAATAGCCTGCCGCCAAAGGGTTTGCGGGAGTCGGCCTGGGGGATTACGGATGGCCCGGGGCGGCGGCCGCGACGGGACCATACCCGGAGTCGCCGATTGGGAAGTACGCATGCGTGGCGCCGGTCGAGGAGTCGTAAGTCTCCAGCGAAGACACCAGCAGGCACGGGGCGGCGCCGGTGCCCGTTGTGACCGTGAGAGAGATCACGCCGCGAATCTCAGTGCGGATGCCGGAAGCGCCCACTTTGTTGAACGGCAGCGCCACCGAACTGGTCTGGCCGCCGGTGACGGTGAACGAGGTCGCCGAGCCGATGACCGTTCCACTGGCATTGAGAAACGACACCGAACCGGTGCAGGATGCGGCCGTGCCGCTGGAGGAGGCGGAGGCCAGGTTGGAGACATTGATCTGGGCCGTCTCCGAAGAGGCCAGACCGACGGGCGGCGTATTGGTTTCGCGCGCGAATGTGCCGCTGGTGGTGGTGGTCTGCGCCGCCGCGGAGGCTGCGGCAAGCGCGAAAACGGCAAGCAGGGTGTTGAAAGAACGTCCGAATATCATGCTGTTCCTTTCGTCGATTCGATTTGCGTTGCGCCGCCGGGCGGCGCGTCTATACTTGCCGACGGACGGTGCGCTCCAAACGCCAGTTTCCGCGCGAGGCGCGATCTTAACCTACTTGACGCAAGGTTTGCGTTGTTAACGCGCCGCCGCGGGCCGGCGCCGGCGGGAAACATATCGCCGCCGACGGTTCGTTTCGGCACGTTTCAGGGGTTCGTCGCGTATTATTGTGAGAAGTGTATCTATTACTTTTGTTGACTCTGGCGCTGGCCGCGATCGGGGATGGCGCGACGCCCTTGGCGAGCCCTCTGCCGGGTATGCCTCCGGTTTTGAATCCAGCCGATATCTACGCCGCCGATCACGTGGGCGAGATGAGCCCAGCGGTGGCGAAGGCTCTGCCGCGCGTTTACGTGCCGAACACGGAAAGCAATACGGTGGATGTGATCGATCCCGAAACCTATAAGGTGATCGACCATTTCCGCGTGGGCCGGCTGCCCCAGCACGTCACACCGTCGTACGACCTGAAATCGCTCTGGGTGCTCAACGATAAAGGCAACAGCCTGACGTTGATCGACCCCGAGACCGCCAAGCCGCGCAAGACGATTCGCGTCACCGATCCGTACAACATGTACTACACGCCGAACGGGAAATTCGCCATCGTAGTAGCCGAACAACGGCGGCGCCTCAACTTTCTCGACCCCGCCACCATGAAGTTGAAGCATTCGCTGGATGTGCCGTGCAAGGGCATCGACCACATGGATTTTTCCGCCAACGGGCGCTACCTGATCGCGAGCTGCGAATTCGGCAAGGCAATCATCAAGGTGGACGTGGAGCAGCAGAAGGTGCTGGGCCGCCTGGGGCTCCCGGGAGGCGGAATGCCGCAGGACGTGAAACTTTCCCCCGATGGCAAAGTGTTCTACGTGGCCGATATGGAAGCCAACGGGGTGCACCTCGTCGATGGCGACAACTTCCGCATCGAGGGCTTCATCCCTACGGGCAAAGGCGCGCACGGGCTCTACGTGAGCCGCGATTCGCGGGTGCTCTACGTTTCGAATCGCGGCGAGGGCAGTATTTCGGTGATCGATCTCGCAACCCGCAAGGTGGCCGAAAAATGGCAACTGCCTGGCGGAGGAAGTCCGGATATGGGCGGTGTGTCGGCGGATGGCAAGGTGCTCTGGCTGTCGGGCCGCTACAACTCCGAGGTGTACGCCATCGATACGGCGAACGGAAAGCTGCTGGCGCGCATCCCCGTAGGGCACGGACCGCACGGCCTCTGCGTGTATCCGCAGCCAGGGAGGTATTCGCTGGGGCACACCGGGATCTTTCGCTAGACGGGTCTCGAAGCGCGGCCGTGATCATCGCGCTCATGTCGCGGTGGAGAAAACGTCCCGTCTGTCCCCGGTTTTCAGCGGCAATAGTCAATGGCGGCTCCGGCCAGAATTTCCGCCAACTGCACGACAGAGTCGAGATCTACCCACTCTTCGGCGGCATGCGCGCCCGCGCCGGCGGCCCCAATGACCACGGTTTCGATTCCCGCAGCCTGCAGGAGCGCGGCATCCATCCAGGGCGTATCGCCAATGTGCGCGGGGCGGCGCCCGCGAACCTTTTCCGCGGCGAGATCGACGGCCTGCACAATCCCAGCCTGGGGCGAAACTTCGAACGGATCGCGCACGAAGAACGGCCGCACGGTGGCATGAAAATCGGGATCGGCGGCGGCTAACGAATCGGCCAGCGCCTGGATTTCCGCCACCGCCCGAGCCGCGGTTTCGCCCGGAACGGTCCGGCGCTCGATTTGCACGGTCGAAACCGCGGCGTACGTGCTGAGCCCGCTGCCGCCGTGCAGCGTTGCGGCATGCAGCGAAGGCGGACCCACCAGCGGATGCGGCGGCCGCGTCCGCAGATCGCTTTCGAGCGCGGCCAGACGCCCCAGAAACCGGCCCATTTTCATGTTGGCGTCAATGCCGAGTTCGAATTTGCTGCCGTGCGCGGCGCGGCCTTCGACCTGCACTTCGATCCACAGGTACCCTTTATGCGCCAGGCAGACATCGAGCGCGGTGGGCTCGGTGACGATGGCGGCATCCACAGCCACGTTGCCGATCAGGCCGGTGGTGCCGAGGCTGCCGTACTCTTCATCGGCCACGGCCGCTACGACCACGTCGCCGCGCAGAGGGACGCGCGCATCGGCCAGGGCTTTAGCCGCGGCCATGCAGGCGGCCAGGCTCCCTTTCATATCGTAGGCGCCGCGGCCGTAGAGTCTGCCGTCGCGGATGGCGGCGGAAAACGGTTCCGCCATGCCCGCGGTATCCACGGTATCGGAATGCGCATTCAGCATCAGACTGCGGCCGCCGCCCGATCCGCGAAGGCGCCCGATCACGGTGATGCGGCCGGGCTCGGGTTCGAAAAGCGTGACCGCGAGACCGGCGCCTTCGAGCGATGCGGCAAGAAAGCGCGCTATTTCGCCTTCGCCGGGCGCGCCGGGCGAGAGCGTGGGGTTGACGGAATCAATCTGCACCAGCCGGATGAGCGTGTCGCGCGCGTAAACGGGATCGATGCGCATGGGTCGATGGTACTAAACCTCGTCCGGTTGCGGCGGCGGAAACCCCTCCGTTTTGCGCAGAGATAATTGAATACGTATGTCTGTGCGCGCGGCCTGGATTTTGCTGCTGTGGGCAGTCTCTCTGCCGGCGCAGCAATATCTCTTTGTTCCCGTGGCGCAATCGCCCAGAAACATCGAGTCCATGCTGGAAGACCGGCAGGGCCGTTTGTGGATCACCACGCACGACGACGTGCTGTGCTTCGATGGCACGCGCTTTTTCTCTCTCCGCAAGTTCGGGCTGCCGCCGGCTTTCCCATCCTGGGCGGCAGAGGATTCCGCCGGCGGAATTTTGATCGCCCTGCCGGTCGGGCTGTATCGGTTTTTCCAAGGCAGTCTGCAACTGATTACGCCGGCGGTGTATATCAACGAGGCCGTGGAGGTCGCGCCCGGCGTGTTGCTGGCCAGCGGCGGACGCGAACAACAGCCCTTGTTTTACCGGGCTCGCCAGGTTCACGGAGAGTGGCGGACCGACGAAATTACCGGTTGGAAAACCGGGTGGAACTTGACGCACGATCGGTCCGGGGCGGTTTTGTATGCGTGCGCGGGCGGCTGGTGCGAACTGCCCGCCGGCCGGATTGTGAATTGGAGTCCAGGCCGCCCAGGCGGTCCGATTTTCCATAAGTCGGTATGGGATATGCAGCGCGTCTTGCGCGACCGCGACGGCTGCCTGTGGTTCCGCTCTACCGAAGCCGGCGCCTACCAGTGCCCCGGCGATGCGCACCCCGTTTCCCTGCCGCCATTGATTGCCGGCCGAAATGTCTGGGCCGATGAGTGGGAAAACAGTGACGGCACCATCTTATTCGCCAATGTCGGATCGCTGGCAGTAGGACGACCGGGCGCGTTCCACGTGGCTTTGCCCGCCGATGGCCTGCCGCCGGACGCGGTCACCTCCGCGGTCCAGTCCCGCGACGGATCCATCTGGGTCGGGAGCATCGGGGGGCTGTATCGCTTCGTCTATCCGTTTCGCATGAGGCACTGGAACAGCGGGCTCGGTCTGATCTGGTCGCTGGCCCGGTCCCGCCGCGGAATCATCGCCGGCACCAGTGCGGGCGTGGCGCGATTGGATGCAACCCGGGAGTGGAAAGTGCTCCCGGGATCACGCCAGTTCGGCTCAATCGGCTCCCTGCTGCCTCAACCCGATGGAAGTCTCTATGCGGCCGTTTCACGCGAAGGCGTGATCCTCCTGCGGCCGGATGGAAGCCTTGCGGCGCGGACTCCGCCTGGTCAGGGCGGTACAGCCCAGGCACTGGCCCAGGCTGGCGACGGCAGTATCTGGGCCGCCGGGTCCGGAATCTTCCGGGTGGTCCGCAACGCCCAAGTGCTTTTCCTCGTGCCGGAGAATCCAGGCCGCGGACCGGCGTCGGATGTGATGATCGCAGCCGCACCGGGGGGCGGAATCTGGGCCTGCTTCGCGGGAAATCTCATGCGGCAGGAAGGCCGGAATTGGCGAACTATAGCGCAGGATGGAGTTCCTCCAGGAGTTTGCCGGGGCCTTGCGTTCGCGGGCGCCGATGTTTGGGCCGGGTATAACCTCGGGTTCGTCATGGTGCAGCCTGAAACGGACGGCCCTGCCGCCGTCCGCGTGTTCCCGGCGACGAGCGACACGGGCGATACGGCGACTTATGCCTTCGCGGCCGATAGACGAGGATGGCTATGGCGCGGATCGTCCGACGGAATCCATGTCGCCGACCAGTCGCAGGCGCAGCGCGGCGTTTGGCTGCACCTGAACTACGGCTTAAGCGATGTCGACGTGAACCATGGATCGCTTTTCATCGATACGGATGGCTCGGTCTGGTGGGCGGCCGCCATCAGCCTCGTGCATTTCATTCCTCCACCGGACCTGATCCATCCGCATGCCCCTCCCGCCGTTTTTCTATCCGCATTCTCGTGGGAAGGATCGCCGCCCGCCCTCGCCGACGCCCTGCGGGAGTTTCCCGCGCGGAAGAGGCTCACCGCTCACCTGGGATCGCTCGACTTCGAGGACCGCAACGCGCTGCGCGTCCGCTACCGCCTGCTGCCCGAGCAGAAGGATTGGCGTGAGACCTCCGCGCTGGATCTGGATTTGGGCGCCCCGTGGTGGGGGACCCACACGCTCGAGATGCAAAGCCGGCTCAGCATGGGTTCATGGTCGCAGACGTGGAGCCGAACGCTGATGGTGGTGCGGCCGTGGTGGTTTTCCTGGCCGGCCCTCCTGGTTTTTCTCGGGATCGGATGCGGCGGTACGGCGGGCGGTTTGAACTGGCGCCGCAAACTGCGGGCCCGCGCGCAGACCATCCTGCCCGATCTCGCGGACTGGCGCCTGGCCGCGCTTTCGCCCGAGTCGCAGTTGGCCGGCGTCACTCTGGATGGCCGCTTCAAAGTGCTCCGCGTGGTGGCGCGCGGCGGCTTTGCCACCGTCCTTAAGGGCCGCGACCTGCGCCACGCCGGCCGGCCGTGCGCCATCAAGATCTTTCGACGCGAAGTGCTGGATGGCCAGTGGCTGGCTCACCGATTCCAGCAGGAGGTGGCGGCACTCGAACAAATCCATCATCCTTCCGTGGTCTCTATCTACGCTCACGGCATCGTGCCCGGTGGAGCGCCATACCTGGCGATGGAGTTCATCGAAGGCGGCACGTTGCGCGAGTTGCTGGATGCCGGCCCGCTGGACCGGCGCCGCGCTGCGAGCCTGCTGCGGCAGGCCGCAAGCGCGCTCGATCAGATTCACGCACACGGCATCTACCATCGCGATCTCAAACCCGAGAATCTCATGCTGCGCGCCGGGACTCCACCAAGCGCCGAGCTGGTGCTGATCGATTTTTCCATCGCGATAGTCAAGGAACCGGACCAGACGATTCATGGTTTGTCGCGCGCCGCCGGCACCATTTACTACATGGCGCCGGAGCAGGCAGTCGGTTTCGCCACACCGGCCAGCGACGTCTACAGCCTCGCAAAAATCCTCTTGGAAATGCTCACGGGCCAGCGGCTCTCGATCCTGCTTCCGCAGGCCAGCATGGATCTCCCGGACCGCGTGCGCGAACTGGCGCGCGCGTTGCCTATTCCGCTATCCAGGGAATCGGTGGACCTGCTCGGCGCCGCGGTGGAGTTCGATCCCTCGCGGCGTCCGCAGACGGCGATGCAGTTTGCGCAGCCGCTCGTACGCGATCTGTCGGCGTCTTCATCCGGTCTTTCAGCCAGTTCCTGCCCTTGACCCAGAGGTGCCGCACCTGCCGCGGGCTCAGCCCCGTGATGGCGGAGATCTCTTCGAAGGAGAAGCCGGCGAAGTAGTGCAGGTCCACGATGCGCAGCGTCTTGGGTTGGGCCTCGCCCAGCTTTTCCATCAGCAGGCCGATTTCGACAATCTGTTCGGCGCTCTGCGTATCCGCCGGCTCCTCGATGGAGACGCCGTCCAGCATCACGGTATCGAGTCCACCGCGCTTTTGCGCCAGCCGGCTGCGCGCGAAATCCACCAGAACCCGCCGCATGGCGCGGCCCGCGACGGCGTAAAAATGTTCGCGGTCGCGGATCTGCCATCCGCCCTTATGCATATGCCGCAGCCACACTTCGTGGATGAGCTCCGTAGGCGAGACCGGCGCCAGGTAGCGCTCCTTACGCAAGTGCCTCACGGCAATCTGGTGGAGTTGGGGCAGAATCTCGCGCAAGACCGTCTCTGCCACTTCCCGGTCGCCGGCCGAAAAGGCCCGTAACTGTTCCGTAAGCGAGACGGCCGCCTGCATGAAGACTTTTGTAGCGTATCATACCGGCCGCGATCGTTTGTTTGGCGCTTCCCGCTCCACCTTGCGCAGACACCAGCAAGGAGGAGATTCTTCGATGACAATCACTGCCCGCCGGTCGTGGATCGCGTGCGCGACTCTGCTGCTCGCTGCATCGACTATGCGTGCCCAAAGCATTCTCGGAAGCAATTTAATCGTCAACGGCAATGCCGAATCCGGCTCGGCGGGAACTGGAATCGCCAACATCGTGAGTATTCCCGGTTGGACAGTGAGTGGAAAAATTACGGTACTGCCATACGGCCTGACGAATTATGTGCAGACCACGGACCCGGCCCCGCTGGACCACGGTTTTCAATATTTCGCCTGCCAGAGCGCGGCCACCATGACCCAGGCGATCGATGTTTCGTCGGCCGCTTCCAGCATCTCCGCGGGGAACGTCAAGTTTACGGCGGCAGCCTGGCTGGGCAGCGCCGGTACGGTCAGCTTCCCCCCGCAAATGGCCGTGGCATTTCAAAATGCCGCCGGCCAGACCTTCAGCACCGTCCCGCTGGGCCCCGTGGATTACCCCGGAAACGCAGGCATGTCTCTTCAGCAGCAGATCGGTGTCTTACCTTCGGGCACGGCGCGCATCACCATCACCGTGACCTTTGCGAGCACGGCGTCGCAATCGTTCGCAGACAGCCTTTCGTTGATCCTGACTACCTTGGGGACGCAGCCGGCTTCGGTTCTCGGAACCAACCTGGTCGCCAATCCGGGGGGCGAAACGGGTCCCAACGCGGCTCCGGGAAAGACCACGCTCTACATTCCCGGCTGGTCCACGTCAGGCGGGATTTCCGTCGCGCCGTACGGCGGTTCCGGCTGGATCTCTACTACGGCGCCCGGCCCGGTCGACCGCGGTGTGAATGTTTTCGCCGGCGGTCCGACCGCAGGCAGTCTCTACCAGGATCTCGATGTCTCTCCGGCTGCGTCTCTCATTGACTCGGGACAGGTGAATTACCAGGTCTCGGGCTGGCTAGGCGGCATCGGCACAATGAGCCCGACCTTCACTTACAAATTCTTCGACTGGTCCGGCAACCAATTGGCCACAACCGGACAGTTGGGACCTGTCGCGGCCGGAACCGGCTTGCAACTGAATTCTCACAGCGGCGTTCTTCCATCCGGGACAAGACGGGTTCACATTGAGCTGGACTTTCCGGGCGGCGACACTCACTTGGCCGATAACATCGCGTTCACCTTGGCTGCGCCGCCGGGACCGCCGGTGATTTCTCCGGGCGGCATTGTGAGCGCGGGCGCCTTTGGCGGATTCACTTCCATCGCTCCCGGGTCGTGGATCGAAATTTATGGCTCCGACCTGGCGCAGGCGACACAAAGCTGGGCGGCATCGGATTTCGTCGACAATGTCGCCCCCACCTCACTCGGCGGGGTGACCGTTTCGATCGGCGGACAACTGGCCTTTCTCGATTACATCAGCCCGACGCAGATCGATGCGCAGGTTCCCTCCGGCGTGGCAACCGGAAGTATGCCGGTTACGGTGACCAACGGCAACGGCACCAGCGACCGGTTCTGGTTGAATGTGGTGAATGTAGAGCCGGGGCTGCTCGCCCCTGCCCAGTTCCTCATCAACGGAAAGCAATATGCGGCGGCGCTGTTCCCCGATGGCCAGACCTTCGCGCTCCCGCAAGGCGCCATACCGAACGTTGCATCACGCCCCGCGATGCCCGGCGACACCCTGACGATTTACGGCGTCGGCTTCGGGCCTGTCTCGGGCGGCTTCACGGCGGGAACCATCGTGACCTCCCAGAATTCGCTGACCACGGCTTTGCAATTTACGCTGGGCACGACGGCCGCGACCGCATCCTATTACGGGCTGGCGCCTTCGTTCGTCGGGCTGTATCAATTCAATGTGACGGTTCCGGCAGTCCCAACCAACAGCGCGCTGCCCCTTTCTTTCACTCTGGGCGGCACGAAGGGCACCCAGACGCTCTACATTGCCGTGCAGAATTAAGCGGTCAGAGTAAAATGCAAGTACACCGTGACTTTTGGAGCAGAGCCGGCGAATGATCTAATACGGCTTATGGTTCGGTATCAGCAGGGCGACGGGGAAGCGGCGACGGCGCTGGTGGAACTGTTGAGCCCGCAACTGCTGCGCTTCTTTGCAGCCCAGATGGGGAACCGTACGGATGCCGACGATATGCTGCAGGAGGTCTGGCTGCGCATCCATCGCGTGCGCCACACCTACCGCTCGAGCGAGCCGTTGTTGCCGTGGGTGTATGCCATTGCGCGGCGGGTACGCGTGGACAGCTTCCGCAAGCGCCGGCGCATCGGCGCGCGCGAGGTGGCCGACGGAGTAATCCCCGAGCGCGCGGCGGCAGAGGAACATCCCGCGAGCGGATTGCCGCCCTTCGCGCAGATGGTTGCGGCGCTGCCGGAAAGCCAGCGGGAAGTACTCACGCTGCTGAAGGTCAACGGGCTGAGCATCGATGAAGTGGCGCGCGCCACCTCTTCGACCGCCGGCGCGGTGAAACAGAAGGCCCATCGCGCGTATGAGAGGCTGCGGGCGCTGCTGGCGGGGGTCGGGCGATGACCTGCCGCGAAATGAACGCAGCGCTGGATAAAGGCGCGCTGACGGGCGCGGCCGCCGAGCACGCGGCGCAGTGCGAGAAGTGCGCGCGCCTGGTGCGGGCGCTCGAGCGGGGCGCGGATGCCGCAACGCCTGGGAACGTGGCGGCGATTCAGGCGGCGCTGCTGGCCGACATGCGGCCGGTGCGCGTTCTGGCGGCGCCGGGTTTCTATCTGGCGGCTCTGGTTGCCGTGTTTGCGGGGGCCGTCGCGCTGGGGATCGTGCTGCTGCATCCGACCGGCTGGCCGGTGCTTTCGGCAGCCCAGAGAGCCGCGGTATTCCTCCCGCTCGCCGGCTGCGCCGTGCTGCTGGCGCTGTGGCTGGAGCGCCAGATGACGCCGGGACGCCGGTATGGCGCGGCGCTCGGGCTCGCGGCCGCGGCCCTGGCGGCGGTGCTGGCAGGTGCGATGGCGACGGTGTTTCATCCGGCCGCCGAAGAGGGCTTCGTCGCGCACGGCCTGGTCTGCCTGCGCGCCGGCCTCCTGTTTGCGCTGCCGGTGGGACTCGCGATCCGGTTTATTCTCTTGCGCGGCGCCGTACTGCAGCCGGCGCGCGTCGGTGCGGCGCTGGGCCTGCTCGCGGGGCTGGCCGGGCTCGCAGTACTCGAAACGCACTGCCCCGACCTGAACGCGTTCCACATCTGGGTCTGGCATGGACTCGTAGTGGTGGTGAGCACCATCGCGGGCCTGGCCGCGGGCAGGCTACTCTACAAGGTATGAAGATTTATTTCGGCTTCACCGTGGCGGGAGACCGTTCCAGCGTGGCGACGGCGCGGCTGCTCGTGGCCGCCATGGAAGAACTCGGGCACGTCGTGCTCACGCGCCACCTGGTGGACGATAACGCTCGCGAAGCCGATCGCGGTCTGGGCGCGCAGGCTGTCTTCCGCCGCGACATGCAGTGGCTGCACGAATGCGACGTCTTCGTCGGCGAAGTCTCCGGATCCAGCTTCGGAATGGGTTTTGAAACCGGCTATCTGCTGGGCGCGACTTCCAAACCGGTGATTCTGCTCTACCGGAGCGAAGCCGCCCCGCGGATCTCGCTTCTGATCACCGGAAACACGCACGAGCGTTGCACCATCGCCGAATATGCCACCGAGAAAGCCGCCGTGCAGTTTATCAGGAGTAAACTCAGTGCGGCGGAAGTAACTATTCCGGTCGAACTGGCGAAGTAGGTAGTATGACGCGATTCATTCTGAGTGCGCTGATCGTGCTGGCCGCGGTACGGGCAACTCCGCCGGCGCGAACGCCCGTTCTGCTCGAACTGTTCACATCCGAGGGCTGTTCGGACTGCCCGCCGGCCGACCGCCTCCTGGCGGCGCTGGACCGCACGCAGCCGGAACCGGGCGTGGAGCTGATCGTGTTGAGCGAACACGTGGATTACTGGAACCGCGATGGCTGGGTAGACCGCTTCTCCTCTCCGCAGTTCAGCACGCGCCAGCAGGACTATTGCGAACGGCTGCGCGTGGACGGTCCATACACGCCGCAACTGGTCGTCGATGGCCACCTGCAGCTTGTGGGCAGCAGCGGGCCGAACGCCAAAGCGGCGATCGATGCCGCGGTGAAAGATCCGAAGATCGCGCTCGCGATTTCGCAGGCGTCGCGCGACGGCAATCGCGTGACCGCGCATGTCAACGTTCCCGCCGGGCAAAGCGCCAAGGGAAGGACGCTGGATCTGTACGTCGCACTGGCGGATACGCGCGACCAATCGGAAGTCAAGCGCGGCGAAAACGCGGGCCGTTCGCTGGAGCACGTAGCGGTCGTGCGAACGCTCGCGCGCCTGGGGAGCGTGAAGACTACGGAAGGAATCTCCAAAGACGTGAACGTTGCGGTCCCGGCCGGCGCGGGCGCCAACGGGCTGCGCCTGGTGGTCTTCCTGCAGGAGCCCAACGAAGGAAAAGTCGTGGGCGCGGCGATGGCGAGCCTGTAAGCGGCCGCTCAGTTCATGCCGCACATGCCGGGGTTGCTGCACCGGCCGCTGGGACACACGGGCATGGCTTCGGATTTCGAACCGTTGGCGTGCGCGGCAAAGGTGGAAAGCTCCTGCGTCAGGTGCTTCTGCTTGCAGGAGGGGCACTCGATTTCGGGAACATCGGCGGCGCGGCGCACCAGCTTTTCAAACTTCGTTCCACAATCGTCGCAGCGGTATTCGTAGATCGGCATAGTTCTCACTCCATTATAAGGGCGCAGAGGCGGTCCATCACGCGGCGGATCTCGCCTGTCTGTCCGTTGAAATTATTAACGAGAATGGAAAACGCCACCCAGCCGCTGCGCCGCTGGATATAACCGGAAAGCGCGCTGACGTGGGCCACGGTGCCGGTCTTGGCGTGAATCCGTCCGGCCAGCGGGGTATTGGCGAAGCGGGTGTTCAGCGTGCCATCCTCCGCGCCCACCGGCAACAGGGAGATCCACTGCCGGCGGAACGGCGAGTCGTACATGTAGTGGAGAAGCGACACCACGGCGGAAGGGGTCACCAGGTTCATGCGCGAAAGGCCGGAGCCGTCATTGATCGCGACCTCGCGCGGGTCGATCCCGATTTCCTGCAGAAACGCCTTCTCTTCGGCGAGCCCGGCTTCCCGGCTGCCCACCTTGCGCCGCGCGCGTCCCACCGCCCGCAGCGCCATTTCGGCGTGCAGGTTCTGGCTGACTTTGTCGGTGATCTGCAGATCTTCGATGAGCGGCGCCGACACCCTGTTCGCCAGCTCAAAGCCGCTCGCGGGGTCGGGCGCCGGCCCCTGCGTGAGATCGGCCACTTCGTCAGGATAGAGGTGCCGGGCCACCGCTTTGCCTGCCACCGCGATGCCGCGATTTTCCAGCGCCTGGCGCAGCGCCATGGCGGCGAACAGCGCCGGGTCGCTGATCCCCATCCCCATGTCCTCGCCGGCGTTGTCGAGCGGAATCGTGCCCCATAACTGCGCCACCCGGCTGGTGGCGGCGCGTTCGAAATGGATGCTGCGCTGCCCCGCGGCCGTGGTGAGGATGCGGTTTTCGAGCGTGTAGAACTCCAGCGCGGGGTTGAGCATGAGGATGGCCGTATCGCCCTCGCGCGCCCCGGGCTTCACGTTCAGGTTCTGCACGTTGTCGTTGATGGTGAGGGCGGAAACGGGCGCGCCGTAATCGTATTGGGGATCGTCCAGTGACCACCCCGGCGCGTAGGGCTCCCAAACGTACCAGGTATCGTCGCCCACGATGTTGCCTTCGATGCGCTTCACGCCGCGTGCCGCAACCTGGTCGGCCAGTTGTTCGATGGCCGCCAGCGGATCGCCGGTATAGGGTCCCTGACGGAAGGGTAGGGGGCGCGGGGAAAGGTTGGGGTCGCCGCCGCCGACCAGCCGCACGTCGCCGGCAATGCTCCCGTCTGCACCCGGAGCGGCGTCCGCCACCACGCGCGTCTGGAACGTGTAGTCCGCACCGAGGCGGGTGAGCGCCAGCGAGGTGGTGAACAGCTTGGTATTGGATGCGGGAATGAAAAAGTGCTCCGCGTTGTGTTCCGCCAGCGTCTTCCCACTTCCGAGGTCGATCACTTCGATCCCCCAGAATGCGGCTTGCGCGGCGGGTGAGGAAGCCAGCAACTGCTCGATGCGCTTTGCCAGCGGAGCCGCGCCCGCCGCGGCCGGCAACAGGAGACAGAGGAATGCCGCTGCGGCCTTTACCGGCCGGTCATTTTGGATTCGAGCCATATGAGAATCAGCAACAACATTACCAGGCAGGTGCCCATCAGCGGAATCCCGATCACCACGCCCACGCCCAGCGCCGTCGCGGCATATCCCAGGCTGGCGGGCGCCAGCAGCCCCCCCAGCAGCGCGAAGGAGAAGATGCCATTGAAGAAGCCGGGATGGTAATACGGAAAGCGGCGTCCGATGGCCTCCGCAACCAGCGGATAGATGCTGGCGTATCCGGCCCCGATGAACAGCGCCGCCATGGCCGCTCCGAAGCTGTTATTGGTCCAGAAGAGAATGAAGCAGCCGAACAGCGACGCCACGCCGCTACCCAACAGGAGCCGCCCGTGGCGCACACGCGGCAGAACGGCCACCGCGGTGAGCCGGCCGGTCATGAGGAACAGCCAGTACAGCGCCAGAATTAGGAGCGCCGCCAGCGGGCTCAGCCCGACGCGCCGGATCAGGAAGATCGGCAGCCAGCCGGCGATGGACCATTCGTTACCAAATTGAAAAAACAGCAGCAGGGCGAACAGCACCGCGCCCGGGCTGCGAAAATCGTGGAGCGCCTGGCGCAGCGTGGGCTGGCTGCCGGGCGCCGGGGCTGCGAAGGAAGTCTGCAGATACATGCCGCCGAAGAGCGCCGGGACCACCGCCATGAAGATCAGGATGCTGGGCACGGTGTAGACATAAAAGGTGCCGGCAACCAGCAGGGTCGCGGCGACGCATCCCAGGCCGTACCAGACGCCGCCCAGATTCACGGTGCCCGCGGCATCCAGTTGATAACTGGGCGAAATGGCGGAAAACAGGGCCAGGTTCAGCATTCCCGCTCCGATTCCCAGGGCGAGCAGTCCGCCGACACGCCAGGCCGCACCGGCCGGCGGCGAAACCATCGCCAGGTAGAGCAGGGACAGGCAGGAGAGCACGCAGGCCGCGACCAGCAGAAACGTAGGGCCGCGCCGGGCGACCACCCGCCGGGCGAACAGTCCCGACAGCACGACTCCCACTGCCAGCGCCAGAAAATACGTGCCCACGGCAGCGAAATCCGGTGGATCGCGATGATAGCCCCAGGCAGGCAGAATCGCGCCCAGCAGGGCCATGAGGAACCCCGACAGGAGGAAACCGGCCAGCGCTTTGCCGGCCCCGGCCGCGCGTGGCGGCGCACTCGAGGGCGCGAAACTCATTGGTTCGATTGTACCTTGCTTCCAGATTCTCCCTGAGGCGACTGTGGAAAACGGTAGCCGAAAGCTACCGATTTCAGTAGCTAAAAGGAGCTATCGGAGCAAAATCACCAGCTTACAGATGGCATGCGGGTTGCAATCCGGAGCTTGGGTTCTTTCTTAGAGCGTTTTCCGCTTTGGTGCGTTGCCTCGTCTGGGCGATCCGCAACCCCGCCCCGGTCTCCATCTGCCGGAGCGGGGTCTTTTTTCGCTAAACTGAACATCTGGGTGAGTCAGTTCGCAGGCCCGACAGGCCGCCTCACCCGGCTCCAATTACATGACGGGACTTTACGCTCGTTACATGAACCGTTGGGAGCGCAAGCTTGCCACGCGAGACACCAACCGGGTAGTTCGGCCTTTCGAGTGGGGGACCGAGTGGCTGCACAGCATTGGATTCCCCGCCTGCCCTGCGGAGGCGAATGGAAGCGCGGCGGCCTGCATCGACCGGTTCGTCGCCGAGGCGTTGGCCGACTCCAACCGCTTCTACGAGTATGAGGCGGTGCGCGATTACCGCCTGCGCGACGGCCGGCTGAACTTCACCAGCCCGGCGCACTCTCCCTTTGCGGAAAACAACAGCGTGGGCGCGCTTTGGTTTCCAGCCGCCAAAGGCCCGCGCCGGGCGCTGGTCGTATTGCCCCAGTGGAATAGCGACGAAAACGGCCACGTAGGTCTGGCGAAGCTGCTCAACCGGTTCGGAATCAGTGCCTTGCGTCTGACCATGGCCTATCACGCGGAGCGCAAGCCGCGCGAACTGGAGCGCGCCGATTACCACGTGTCGGCCAACATCGGACGCACCATTCATGCCACGCGGCAATCCATCGTGGACGTGCGCGCGTGCATCGACTGGCTTCTTGGCGAGGGCTTCGAACGGGTCGGAGTGCTGGGCACGAGCCTCGGTTCGTGCGTCGCCTGCATCGCCACGGCGCACGATGCACGCGTCAAGGTGGGCATCTTCAATCATGTCTCGATGTATTTTTCGGACGTGGTCTGGACGGGTCTCTCGACGCAGTTCGTGCGCCGCGGATTCGGCGACCGGGTAAGCCAGGACGACCTGCGCCGCTACTGGGGCGTCATCAGTCCCGCCAGCTTTCTGGATCGCTTTGAGGGCCGCGACCTGCATAGCTTGCTGATATGGGCGCGTCACGACAGCACGTTTCTGCCCGTATATTCGCGGCAGGTGCTTGATAGTTTCCGCGAACGAAAGCTGCCGCACCGCGTGTTTACATTACCCTGCGGCCATTACACCACGGGACAGTTTCCGTTCAACCTGATGGACGGCCTTGCGATGTGCCGTTTTGCAGCCCGTTACCTCTAGCCCGGACCTGCCGGAACTGGGATTGACAATCCGGAAAAACCCATGCGAGCATGGAGCTATCACTGAAGAAGGAGGTGGTCCAGCAAACATGGATAGTAGTTGTAAAAGACCGCGAGAGGTGGCCGACTGTTAAAGTCGAGCCTCTAACTTAGCCATCCCGCTTCAGTGGCGGGATACCGTTCCTGTGGACCGGCTGCCTCTTGCGTCAGCTAAGCCTCAGGTTTCTCGTAAAGGCTATCGACCCCCGTGGGCCAAAGGGTTCCACGGGGGTTCGTGTTTCCTGATATACTGAAGGTCTCGAAAGGATTCCCCGTTTCAAAATGAAGGCTGGTATTCACCCCGCTTACAACGAAGTTAACGTGATCTGCGCCTGCGGCCACACCTTCAAGACGCGTTCGACGCACAAAGGCGATATCCGCGTGGAAATCTGCTCCTCGTGCCACCCGTTCTTCACCGGCCGGCAGAAGCTGATCGACACCGCCGGACGCGTGGACCGCTTCGAAAAGAAGTACAAAGCCACGCGCGGCGCTAAGAAGGCCCAACAACAACAGCCGGTCGCGTAAGTCTGCCTGGTAACGCCGGCGGCGAGACTCGCCGGCGCTACCGAAGACCGGTCTCTCGGAAAACACTTCCCCTCGCCCGCTGTCGGCGTCCGTGCACCTGTCTGGTCTTTAGTGGGATTGCTGCTGTTGCTGCTGGCGGCGGCGGGCCCGTTCGGCGTCGTGGTCGTCGCGCATTTTCTTGTAGGCGATGCGCTGGTCGGGGCTCAGAACCGCATTGATGCGTGCAATTTGTTCGTCGTGGATGGCGGCAATTCTCTGCTTGGTTTCGGTGCCGATCTGGTCCAACACCTGGTTGACCTGGGAGACCTGATCGGAATTGAGGTTGGCGCACTTTTGCAGGTCCGCCACGTAGCGCTTGCGGAACTCCTCGACGCTGGGCCGGCGCTGTACGGTCGCGGGAGTCACGATGGCACTGACCATGTAGAGGCGGTAGGCGCAAGCTCCCAAAACGCCGCCGCTCAAAAACACCAATACGAGGGAGAAGAAGGCCGATATCTTAGACTTGGACATGGGTCATCATCGGACCGGCGATGCCGGTGGATCCAGCCTCACCGGGTACACGAGGTCCGAGGAGTTGGCGTCCGCCACGGCCTCCACATAACTCTGGGAGTAGTATGACGAGGTGTTCGATCGAGGAATCGACATGTAGACACCGAGAGCGATGCTCAGGGCCAGGGCTGCGGTCACGAAACCACTAGCCATCCGCAGAAACGAAAAGGAATAGCTCTGGCGGGCTTCAATGCGCTGCCATAGCATGGGCATGAAATTCGCGCTGGGGTCCCGGTCCGGGCAAGCAGCTTTGTAGGCCTGGAACAACGCATTCAACTTTTCTTCCTCGCTGCCGCGCAATGGAAACATATCGACTACCTCTAAACTCCTCAGCTTCTATGGCCCGACCCCTTTTCGGCCTGGCCGTCCTTCCCCGAAGCTCCGAAGGCCTTCAAAACCCGCTGCCGGGCCCTGAAAAGTCTGACCTTAAGAGCATTTTCGTTCACCTTATAGATGTTTTCAAGCTCTTTCAGCGAAAGACCTTCCACTTCTTTCAGCATCAGTAGAATTCGATCCTGTTCGGAAACCGCTCCCAACAGCGAATCCACGGCTTCCCGCACTTTCTTCTGATGCTGGTCTTCCTGCTCCGCTTTTCCGCCGGCAGTCGCGTCGGCCATCATGACCTGCTGCTCGGACAGATCGGACATCCGGAATTCCTGGCGGCGCCGCTGCTTCCGCAGATAATCGAAAGCCGCATTCACCGTCAGGCGGTACAGCCAAGGCTCGAAAACCTCGGGAGTCCGCAACTGGTCGAGGGAAAAATAAAGCCGCAAAAATACTTCCTGCGCGACATCCTCGACATCTTCCGACCGGGCGATCAAACGACTGACCGTCCCGAGAATCCGCTTGCGGTAAACTGTGACGATTTCGTTGAACGCGGCTGAGTCTCCACCCTGCGCGCGCTTAATCAGTTCGAAATCAACCAGCATGCCGCACCATAGTCAGTGCCGGCATCCACAAATCGATTCTTGCTCCGTCTGCATAGGCGTACCGGCAAGTAGACAGGTTACAAAGCTTTGTTGCGAAACGCAAAAGCACTTTTCGGCCTCGCGGCGGAGGGCCTTTTCTGAAGATCCTGGCAAATTTCCCGATTTCCACAGTCAAATCATTGAAAATCAAAGGACTTCAAGTAGACGAAGAACCTCGCGGCCACCAGCCCGGCAGTGGTAGCCTGAAAACATGCAGTTCTCCGATTCGATTTTCGCCTCTCGATTCCAGATTACCAGGCACGATCTGGAAGCCTGGCTGGCGGAAGCACTCTCACAGGGTGGCGATTATGCCGATCTCTACTTCGAATACCTGGCCACCAGCTCTATCAGTATTGACGAAGGAATTGTAAAAAGCGCCTCAGAGGGCGTTTCCATGGGGGTAGGGGTGCGAGTCATCTCCGGCGAGCGGACCGGATATGCCTATAGCGACGACCTTTCCCCGGAAAAGATTCGAAAGGCCGCGGGTGTGGCAGCCCATATCGCTTCCGGCCCCAGCAAGGTGGAGAAATTCGATCTCAATGAGGGGAGTCGCCACAATCTCTATCCGGTACTTACCGCCCCTACCGAAACAGCTTTTTCCGAGCGGGTCGAACTGGTCAAACGCGCCGACCGCGCGGCCCGTGCCTACGATCCCCGTATCTTTCAGGTGCAGGCGGTGTATGCGGACAATCTCCGCCAGGTGTTGGTCGCCACCAGCGAGGGCGTACTCACCATCGACCGGCAGCCGCTGGCCCGTATGAGCGTGGCCGCCCTGGCGCGCGAGAATGGCGGAATCCCGCAGCGCGGCCATGCCGGCGGCGGCGGGCGCGTCGACCTGGACTTTTTCCTGAAGGAGAGAACACCCGAGCACTTTGCCGGCGAGGCCGCTCGCGAGGCCATCGCGATGCTCGGCGCGGTGGAAGCACCGGCCGGCGAAATGACCGTGGTGCTCGGTCCCGGCTGGCCGGGCATTCTGCTGCACGAAGCCGTGGGGCACGGGCTGGAAGCCGATTTCAACCGCAAAGGCGTGAGCGCCTTCAGCGGGCGCATCGGCCAGAAGGTCGCCAGCGAACTCTGCACCGTGATCGACGATGGCACCATCGGCCATCGCCGCGGCTCCCTCAACGTAGACGACGAGGGGCACGCCACGCAGCGCAACGTACTGATTGAAAAGGGGGTTCTGCGCGGCTACCTGGCGGACAAGCTTTCTAGCACGCTTCTGGGCTCCTCTTCGACCGGTAGTGGCCGGCGCGAAAGCTACGCCCATATCCCTATGCCGCGCATGACCAACACCTTCATGCTGGCGGGCGAAAGCGAGCCCGCCGACATCATCCGCTCCGTGCCTAAGGGACTGTATTGCGTCAGTTTTGGCGGCGGGCAGGTGGATATCACCAGCGGCAACTTTGTCTTTTCCGCCTCGGAAAGCTATCTGATCGAGGACGGCAAGCTCACCCGCCCGGTGCGCAACGCCACCCTCATCGGAAATGGGCCGGAGGCGTTGAAGTACGTCAGCATGGTGGGCAACGACCTGAAACTCGACGAAGGCGTCGGTGTCTGCGGCAAAGAAGGGCAAAGCGTCCCGGTAGGCGTCGGAATTCCCACAATCAAGATCGACCGGATGACCGTGGGAGGCACGGCGTAGGGCACCGCACGCCTCTCCCGCGGCCCACTGCCCGGATGCGGCGCCATTTGGATCGACTATGAACGCGAATCATCTCCTGGAACTTGCCACAGAGATTGTGCGCCGCGCGCAGGCTGGCGGAGCGAGCGATGCCGAGTGCACCATCGCCGAAGGCGACGAGTTTTCTGCCAACGTGCGCATGCGGCAGGTGGAAAACATCAAAGAAGCGGGCTCGCGGGGCGTGGGACTGCGCATTCTCAAAGGGCGCAGAACGGGCTCCTCCTACACCAGCGATCTTTCGCCGGAGGGCGTCGCGCAACTTCTCAAATCGGCCATCGAGCTGGCGGAAATCACCACCGAAGATCCGCACGCGGGACTGCCCGATGCGGACGAACTGGGCGCGGTCGAAGGCGAGCTCGAACTGTATTCGCCGGGCGTCGATCAGCTCGCCACCGATGTCAAGATCGAAACCGCGCGCCGCGCCGAAGAGGCCGCCCTGTCTTCCGATCCTCGCATTTTCAACTCCGAAGGCGCCGGGTTCGATACTCATACCGGGCGTCACGTCTTTGCCAATTCGCGCGGTTTCGCCGGCGAATACCGCACCAGCTACTGCGGCTTCAGTTGCGTTCCGGTGGCGCGCGAGGGCGAGTCCATGGAGCGCGATTACTGGGAGAGCTCGGCGCGCCGCTTCGACCGGCTGGAATCGCCCGAGGCCGTGGGGCGAAAGGCCGCCGCGCGCGCGCTCCGCCGGCTCAACGCCGTGAAAGTCGAAACCCAGAAGGTGCCTGTGGTATTCGAGCCGCGCACCGCGCGCTCGCTGCTGGACAGCCTCTTCGAAGCCGTGCACGGCATGATGATCTATCGCCACGAATCGTTCCTGGCGGGCAAGCTGGGAGAAAAAGTGGCGAGCGAACACGTCACGATTGTGGATGACGCCACGCTCCCGGGCCTCTTCGGCAGCTCGCCGTTTGACGACGAAGGAGTGCCCTCGCGCCGCACCGTGGTGATGGATCGCGGAGTGCTGAAAAGCTATCTGCTCAATACCTACGCCGCGCGCAAACTGGGCCTGAAGACCACCGGCAACGCGTCGCGTGGCTTGAGCGGCAACGCCGGCATCGGCCACGGGAACTTTTTCCTCGAGCCGGGCGTCCAAACGCCGGAGCAGATTCTGGCGGCCATTCCCAACGGGTTTTACGTCACCGAGCTGATCGGCATGGGCGTGAATATCGTGACCGGCGATTACTCGCGCGGCGCGGCCGGGTTGTGGATTCGCAACGGAGAACTGGCCTTTGCGGTGTCCGAAGTGACCATCGCGGCGAATCTCAAAGACATGCTGATGGGGATCGAAACGGTGGGCTCGGACCTGGAGTTTCGCGGCTCGATTTCCGCGCCTACACTGAAGATTGGAGAGATGACCGTTGGAGGAAAGTAAACCCTCGGCACCGGCAGCGATGAAATCGATCGGCATTCCACCCATGGCGATCGTGATCGGTGTGGTGCTGCTCGCGGGCGTAGCGGGCTTCTACTATTTGAATCGCGCCTCGCAGGCGCCGCCCCCGCCCCTGCCGCCGCTCACCGGCACGGCCAAGGAGTACGTACGCGGCGGTTTCCTGCCCATCAGCAATGTGAACATGCAGGCGCACGAAAGCTACCTGCATCAACAGGTAGTGGAGATCACCGGGAACATTGCCAATACGGGCAACCGCGTGGTGGAAACGGCGGAGATCTACTGCGTTTTCTACGATGCCTACAACCAGGTGGTCTTGCGGCAGCGCGTGCCGATCGTGAGCAAAAAGATGGGCGGGCTCTCGCCCGGCGCAACCAAACCGTTCCGCCTGCCGTTCGATAGCATTCCCGAATCCTGGAACCAGGCGCTGCCGCAGATTGTGATCGCGCAGATTGTGTTTCAGTGAGGCGTCAGGCTTCACGCGTCAGGGGTCAGCTCGTTTCCGGTGATGGGCGTCGCATGGCGCCCCGCCAACCACTATTTGCCCACTCGCAGCAGGATCACTCCGTGGCTCGGCACCGTGGCTGAGTATTCGGCGCCATGGGACGGAACATCCTGGTGCGCCCAGAGATCGCGCACTTTCTTGGGCGCTTTCTCGCCGATATCGGCCCACTTGACCGAGATTTTGGCTGCGTCCGCGCCGCGATTGAACAGGCCCACGGCTTTGGCGCCGCCGGCCAGGTCGCGGACCCAGATTTCCTGGTCGCCTTCTTTGGATACGCGATGCCCTTCCTTGCCCAGCTTGTCCTGGTCGATCGCGATGACTTCGTGGTTTTCCAAAATGTCCTTGATGCTTTGCGACATGTCGCGCAGATCGTTGCCCGCCAGCAGGGGCGCGGCGAGGATCGACCACAGGCTCATGTGGGTGCGGTACTCGTCGTCGCTCATCCCGCCGTTGCCGATCTCCAACATGTCGGGATCGTTCCAGTGACCCGGCCGCGCGTAGGGCGTGAGCTCGAGTTGCTTATCGAATCCAATACCTGACATGGATTGCCAGCGGTCGGAAATATCCCCCGTGGTGCGCCACAGGTTGCCGCCGACCTCCGGACCCCACTTCCAGACATCGGCGCGGCCATATTGGCACAGGCTGTAGACGATGGGCCGCCCGGCGGCGCGCAGTGCATCGCCCATCTTCTGATAGACCGCCTGCATTTCTTCATCGGTATAGAGATTGCGCGCGCTGCACCAGTCGTACTTCAGATAATCGATGCCCCAGGCGGCGTAGGTTTTGGCATCCTGCAGTTCGTGTTCGTAGCTGCCCTCATAGCCGGCGCAGGTGTTGGGACCGGGCGAGGAATAGATCCCCAGCTTCAGGCCTTTGCTGTGAACGTAGTCGGCCAGGGCCTTCATGTCGGGAAACTTTTTGTTGCTTTGAATATTGCCCTGCGCGTCGCGCTCACCTTCCCAGGTGTCGTCGATATTGACGTAGAGATAGCCGGCCTCTTTCATGCCGTTCGAGGCCATGGCGTCCGCCATGCCGCGCACCGCCGCATCGTCCACACGGCCGTGGAACTTGTTCCAACTGTTCCACCCCATGGGCGGAGTTCGGACAAGGCCGTTGTCCGGAACCTTGTGCAGGGCCGGCGGCGGGACGGGTTTCGGGTACGCGCCTTCGCCTTCGGGCGCGCGGTGGGCGATCATCTCCGGCCCCGGGGCGCCGTTGCGCCCGCGCGTGGTGATGTGCAGTTCGTCGCCCACGAGTTTGGCCTCATAGGTGGCCTTGCGCTCACTGTGGCCATCCATCAGGCCGGCCTGAATGGTGTACCCGTCCGGGCCGCCCGTGATCTCCTTAACGGAGTAATTGAACTGCCCGGTGCGGATATTGCCGCTGGCCTGGCTGCCTTCCAGTTTCAGGTTGAAATATGTTTTGCGAACGGTGCCATCGTTCATCGGCTGGCTCACGACCCAGTTGCCCGTGACGTCCGCCGCAAAGGCGCAAACGGCCAAAAGAAAAAACGGTACGAATTTCATGCCGGCTCCAAGGAAAGAGCGTAGCACAATGTTTAGCGATAAAGACGAGGAGGGGATGGACTCGGGCGCACTAGAACCCGCCATTGCGGTGATTGACCAGAGACAAAAACTCGTCGCGCGTCTTTTTGCGGTCGCGGAACAATCCCAGCATGGCGCTGGTCACGGCGCCGGAGTGCTGCTTTTCCACGCCGCGCATCATCATACAGAAATGGCGCGCTTCGCAGATTACGCCCACGCCCACCGGATCGATCATTTCCTGGATGGTGTGCGCCACCTCCTGCGTAAGCCGCTCCTGAATCTGCAGACGGCGCGCAAACGCATCCACAATCCGCGGAATCTTGCTGAGCCCGATGACCCGGTTCTTCGGCAGGTACGCGACGTGCATCTTGCCGAAAAACGGCAGCATGTGATGCTCGCACATACTGAAGAACTCGATGTCCCTGACGATTACCATCTCGTCATACTTCACTTCGTAGAGCGCGCCATTGACGAGTTTGCGGATGTCGGTACGATAGCCGCTGGTGAGAAATTTGAGCGCCTGGTCCACGCGCTGCGGCGTGCGCTGCAGCCCTTCGCGAGCGGGATCTTCGCCCAGCATCTCGAGCATCTGTTTGACCAGCGGCGCCAGGTTGCGATCCTCCTCCTGCGGACGAATGACTTTGAGTTCGGCTTTACCGGCAACTGCTTTATTCGATTTCATCGGCTTCTATCTCAAAGATGTTCCTCTCGGTCTCTGCGATGCGCACCTTTTCCAGTTTCGGCCACTCGCCGGGAAATGCGTCTTTCCAATTGCGTTTCAGGCGGCGGCAGATCTCCACGGCCAGGTTTTCCGATGTCGGAACGGCACTCGCAAAGGCCGGCACCTCCTCGTTCAGGTTGCGGCGGTCGAAGGCGTCCATCACCTGGCGCGCCACCAGGGCATCCAGCACGGGCGTCGCCACGGCACAACCGGTGGCCGGGTCGGCAGGCCCGCGGGCGCTCACTTCGACCACATAATTGTGGCCATGGCCGTACGGGTTGTTACACTTGCCGTACAGCGCGCGGTTTTCGTCATCGCTCAACCGCGGCGTGTGCAGGCGATGGGAAGCCGCGAATCCATAGCGCCGCGTCAGGCGGAACACGGCTGCTCTCCAAAATAATCCACGAACAGATCCGGCGTCTCATATACGCGCACGCTGTAAAGATGCCGGTTCTCCGATGTCAGAGCCGGCTCCAGCCGCTGCCAGATGTCGCGCGCGATATTTTCCGTGGTGGGCACAACATTGTCGAACGGCGGCACTTCGTAATTGAGGAAACGGTGATCGTAAACGTCCACCACCAGGCGCTTGAGCGTCTCCTTCAACTCTTTTAGATCCAGCACCATCCCCGTTACCGGGTGAGGTTCGCCCTGGAGCGTCACCTCGAGCACGTAATTGTGCCCGTGGCCGCGCGGATTGGCCGCCGGTCCGAACAGCCTGCGATTCTCCTCGTCCGGCAACTGCGGATTGCGGCAGACGTGCGAGGCCGAAAATTCCACTTTGCGGGTGATCAGCATTTGTTGCTTTTTTCGACGCCGGAATCCGGTGTGGAGATACAATTAGAGTTTAGTTCTTTCCCATGCAGAGCGTCAAAGCAGAGCGTCTTCCGGGGTTGGGGGTTGTCCCTTCCAGGCAGCGCACACGTGTCGATAGCCTGCTGCGCTGGGGTGTTGTCCTCCTCGCGGCCGGGCTGGTTTTTGTTATTTATTCGGCCATCCATCAACGGGTCGTCGTTGCCGGTGATACGGCGCCCGACTTCACGATCACGGCCGATTCCGGCCAGACGGTTTCGGTCCCGAATTTCGGAGGCAAGCTGCTGATTCTGAATTTCTGGGCCAGTTGGTGCCCCCCCTGCGTGCAGGAAACCCCGTCTCTGAGCCAACTCGCGCAGCAGTTCAAGGACAAAGGCGTAGTGGTGCTGGCTCTCAGCGTGGACAAGGACGCCGCGGCATACCAGGCGTTTCTCCAGAAATTCCATCCGGCGTTTCTTACAGCGCGTGACTCCAAGCTGCACCAGGACTTCGGCACCTTCATGTATCCGGAAACCTACATCATCGATGCCAAAGGCAAAGTGGTGAAGAAGATCGCGGAAGGCGCCGATTGGAGCGACCCCACCATCACGCAGTACATCAATTCGCTGCTCTAGCGCCGTGACGCCCGTTCCTCTGGACCTGCCGGTCCGCCCGCCCGAAGTGGCGGAGCTCGCAAATCTGATTCTCGATGTGGCGGAAGGCAAACCGCTGAGCGCTGAAGTGCGCAGTCGCATCGCCGCTCGCGGCGCCGCGTTGCGCCTGGAAACCATCCGCCCGCACTTCGGCTCCCTTTCGCGCGACCCGGTGCATCATTCCAGCTACTATCTGGCGATCGATGCCGCCGGCGGCGTCCCGCTTCTGCTGCACATAGCATTGGGCAGCGCGCCAACCAGCGCCATCTTCGCCGGGGCGCTGCTGATCGGCCGTATGCCGCGGCGCTCCGGGCGAGACATCGTGGTCAATGCCATCCCGTTCGGCCCCGGCGATGCCGAAGCCATCGCCAGCTTCGCCGCACAAGTCGACCCCGCGTTTCTTCCCAAGCCATGCGGTTCCCGGACCGTGGTAGTCGCCGGCATTGCGGATGCGGCGAACGACTTGCCGGCCGCGTTTGCGGCTTTTCAGGCGGTGCAGAAGCGCTCCGGCAGGAATGTGGCGGGCGTGGCGCCGGCGGCATGGGCCGCCGGACCGCGCGGGTTTCACGCGGCAGCCGTTTGGGCGGCGGTGCGCGCGGGCTGGCAGGAAGGGTTCGCCTGCGCCATCCACATCCCGGCCGATGAGCGCGCCCGCGAGACCATTCGCGAGGCGGCCGCCTACAGCCTGTTCGTCATCGAGCTTGCGAGCGCGGATGCCGCCGCGCTCGAAACCGCCGGCCGCCTGCATTCGGCCATTCGCGAAGCGCGCTCCGCGCAAAAAATCAAAGCCCCGTTCGATTTCGAGGTGCACCTGAACGGCACGCCGCCCCCGGGCGTAGAAGCCGGGTTCCCGCGGCCATGGCTGGTCAGGCACGCGATCGAGACCCCCGTGAGCCGCATCCTCGAAACGGCGGAAACGCTGCCCGGCGGTTAGCCGCGCCTCTACAATAAAAGGATGCTCCCGGTTTTGTTCCTCTACGGCTCGCTCATCAATGACGTCCGCACACTCATTGCGGCGAACAATCTTACGGCGGCGCAGCAGGCCGTCCACGCAGCCGGCAACACACCGGAAGCCGCGGCGGCGCTTTCCTGGATGGCGCGCGCCGAACTGGAAAAGAAGGACTACGCGCGTGCCGACCGTTTAGCGTCCCAAACCCGCACTATGGCGGATGCCTTTCTGCGCGCGCGCAAACTGGATGCCGATCCGTACCTGCCCACGGCCGTGGGCGCCGCTATCGAAGTGCACGCGCAGGCGCTCGCCGCGGAAGGAGAGCGCGCCGAAGCCATCCCCTATTTGCAGCAGCAGCTCAGACTATTCGCCGGCACCTCGATCACCGAGCGCATCCGCAAGAACATCAATCTGCTCGGCATGGAGGGCAAGCCCGCGCCCGCGCTGGAAGAGAGCGAGTGGCTCGGCACGCGGCCGCCGTCGCTCGCCAGCCTGCGCGGACGTGCGGTGCTGCTGTTCTTCTGGGCGCACTGGTGCGTGGACTGTAAGGCGGAGGTGCCGGTGCTGGCGGACCTGGAGAAGAAGTTCGGCGCGCGTCTCGCGATCATCGGGCCTACCAGGTTTTACGGCTATGTGGCCGGCGGAGAGGAAGCTCCACCCGCTGTAGAGAAACAGTATATCGATCGTGTGCGGCGCGAATTTTATGCTGCGCTGCCGGGGATGCCCGCGCCCCTTAGCTCAGCAAATTTCCAGACATACGGGTCCAGTACAACTCCTACCCTGGTGTTGATCGATCCTAACGGAATAGTTCGCTTTTACCATCCAGGAGCAGTTTCGGAACTGGAACTCGCTAATCGCGTTCAAGCGGTGCTCAGCAGGTAGAGACTGCTCAAGCGTACTTGCGCTTCCCATCGTCTCGGGCCCTGGAACGCAACCGGTCGTATTCTTCCAGCGAGCGAATGAGACTGTCGATCTTGGTCCGGCGAGCATAGAGGTTTTCCAGTTCTTCCTGGTGACCTCGTGCACTCGTGATATGGATGGGAGGTTTCTTCGCGAGCATAGTACATATGTACCAAATGGTCTAAGGCTTTACAATAGGAAATCCAGGACGTCCCTTATTCAAAATTGTGGGTGTAGTACTGCCCTCAAATGAGGGAGAAAGTATGCTATCTGCTAAGTTTACGTTTGATAACCTCAAAATCGTAGGGGACGATATCAGGTGAATTCCCGAATCTAGGTCTAATATGAGTACCGTCCGGCGCGGAAAGTGCATTGGTGTGATACCGATGAATATAGTCGGGATCCTTTAGGACATTCCCTGTTAGAATTGCCACCACATCGTCCGAGCCTCGCATTTGCCCGGACGCCGTGAGTTTGCGTATCCCCGCCAGGGTTGCCGCGGAAGCCGGTTCGCACCCGATTCCGCAGCGCCCGACGACCGCCTTTGCATCCGCAATCTCCTGTTCGGTGACCCGTTCCACCACTCCTCCCGATTCGCCGATCTCGCGCAGCGCTTTGGGCCAGGAAACCGGGTCGCCGATCTTGATGGCGGTGGCGAGCGTTTCCGGATGAGCCACGGCATGAAGCCGGGTGCGGTCGGCGCTGCGATACAACTCGTAAAACGGCGCCGCGCCTTCCGCCTGCACCACCGCCAGCCGGGGAAGGCGGTCGATAAGGCCCCACTCTTTCATCTCGCGCAGCGCTTTGCCGAACGCCGACGTGTTGCCGAGGTTTCCTCCCGGCAGCACGATCCAGTCCGGCACGCGCCAGTCGCGCTGGTCCATCAACTCCGTCATGATCGTCTTCTGCCCTTCGATGCGGAATGGGTTGATGGAGTTCAGCAGATAGATTCCCAGCTTTTCGGCGAGTTCGCGGACCAGCGCCAGAATCTGGTCGAAGTTCGCTTCCACCTGCAGGGTATGGGCGCCGTATTCCAGGGCTTGGGCCAATTTGCCGTAGGCGATGTTGCCGTGCGGTATGAAGATGATGGGCTGCAAACCGGCGGCGCTGGCATAGGCGGCCATGGAGGCCGACGTGTTCCCGGTGGAAACGCAGGCCACGCGCTCCATGCCCAGCCGCAGCGCCTGCGCCACGCCGCAGGTCATGCCGTTGTCTTTGAATGAGCCCGTGGGGTTGAATCCCTGGTGTTTGAAGACCAGCGCATCCAATCCTCCGTACTGCGCCGCCAGGGTGCCCGGGAGCAGCGGAGTATTGCCTTCGCGCAGCGTCACCACGCGCGAGGAATCGCCGAGGAATGGGAGGAATTCGCGATATTTCCAGACGCCGCTCTGGTCCAGGGGCGCGTTGGAAAGACGCCGCTCGCGCCACAGCGTCTTCCACTCGGCCGCGCTCCCCTCCGGCGGCGGATAGACCGCCTCCAGCAGGCCGCCGCAGCGGGGGCAGTTGTAGATAACCTCTTCGATACCGTAGCGGGCGCGGCAATTCGCTTCAAAACAGGCAAGTTCTGCGGGCATTGTATGAAGCCTTTATTATAGGTGCATGCTGGCGGTTCACCTGGAAAACGGCGCGGTGACGGTGCGCGAAGCCGCCCTGCCCGCGCGCCCCGAAGGATTCGCCCTGTTGCGCCTCTTGTGCGCGGGAATCTGCAATACCGATCTCGAACTGCAGCGCGGCTACTACGGCTTCCGCGGCACTCCCGGACACGAGTTCGTGGCCGAAGTGGTGGAGGCGGGCCGCAGCGAACTCGTGGGCCGCCGCGTGGTGGGAGAAATCAATCTTGCCTGCGGCCGCTGCACGTGGTGCCGGAACAGGCTGGGCCGTCACTGTCCCACCCGTACCGTGCTCGGCATCGTCAACCACCCGGGAGCCTTTCAGGAATTTTTCACGCTGCCCGAGCGGAACCTGCACGTGGTGCCGGACAGCGTCCCGACCGAACGCGCCGTGTTCACCGAACCGTTGGCCGCCGCCTGCGAGATTCTGGACCAGGTGCCGATTCCCGCGCACGAGACCGTAGCCGTGCTGGGCGATGGCAAACTCGGCCTGCTGATTGCACAGGTGCTGAACGCGCATGGCTGCCGGGTGCATCTGTACGGGCACCACGAGGAAAAGATGCGGATCGCGCGCGTCGAGTCCCGGCTCGCCGCGGGCGTCCTGCCCACCGCGGCATACCAGTGGGTGGTCGACGCCACGGGCAGCCCCGAAGGACTTCGCACCGCCGCCGCCATGACGCAGCCGCGCGGCACCCTGATTCTGAAATCGACCGTGCATGGCCTGGTCGGCGTGGATACCGCGCCCGTCATCGTCAACGAACTGACGCTGGTAGGCTCGCGCTGCGGCCGGTTCGAAGCCGCGCTGCCGCTGGTGGCCGGCGATCGCATCCGCGTGGAAGAGATGATCGCCGAACGTTTCCCGCTGCGGGACGCTGCGCGGGCATTCGCGCGGGCAGCGGAGAAGGGCGTGTTGAAGGTGTTATTGGAGGCGTAGGGGCGCTACGCCGGCTGCTGCTGCGTCATACAGTGCAGCGCCCCTAATCCCCAAATCAATTCCGTGCAGTTGATCCCGACCACTTCGCGATCCGGAAACAGGCGGGCCAAGGTCGCGAGCGCCGTGCGGTCCGCGGGATCGTTGAACGTCGGCGCCAGCAGCACGCCGTTGGCGATATAAAAATTTGCATAGCTGGCCGGCAGGCGCTGGCCTTGAAACACCAGGGGGCGCGGCATCGGGAGTTTGACGACGCGCAAGCCGGCAGCCCGCAGGATTCTCAGGTTCTCGCGCAGCGGCTCGTAATTGGCGTCGCCGCGATCGTTCTCCGACGCCACCACCACGGTGTCGCGCGCCACGAACCGCGCCAGATCGTCCACATGCCCGTGCGTATCGTCGCCCGCGATTCCGTTGCGCAGCCAGATCACCTGTTTTACACCCAGATACGCGCGCAGGTTCGCTTCGACCTCGGCACGGCTCATTCCCGGATTGCGCGCCTGCACCGGGCTGAGCAGGCATTCCTCGGTGGTCATGAGCCGCCCCGCGCCGTTGACATCGATGCTGCCGCCTTCCAGCACCATTCCCGGAGTGAACAGAGGCAGGCGCAGGCGATGTGCGAGGTGCGCGGGCACGGCCGCGTCTTTACGCCAATCGTCGTACTTGGCCCAGGCATTGAATCGCCAGCCGGTGAGCGCCGTCTCCCCTGCCCGGTTCCTGACGAAGATCGGTCCGTAATCGCGCGTCCACACGCGGTTGGTCCGGCAAACGAACCACTCCACGGCATCGTGGTTGGCGCCGACTTTGCGTAACAATCGCAGCGCCTGCCCGGCTGCCGCGCGGCTCTCCACCAGGATGCGCACGCGCTCGAAGCGGCTAAGCTTACGCACGATCTCGCCATAGACCCACGGAACGGGCGCGAAACGTCCCGGCCAATCCTCGCGATTGTGCGGCCAGGCGACCCAGGTGGCGGCGTGCGGCTCCCATTCCGCCGGCATGCGGAAGCCGGGCGCGCCGGATTTTGTGGGTTTCAATCGATCACCCTGTTGAGAATGGGCCCGTAGGCATCGATGCGCCGGTCGCGCAGAAACGGCCAGTTGCGACGCACATCTTCGATGCGGCGCGGGTCGCATTCCACGACGAGGATCTCTTCGCGGTCGTGTGAGCCCTCCGCCAGCACCTGCCCGAAAGGATCGGCCACGAACGATCCTCCCCAGAACTCCAGCCCGTGATCCGGCGGCCCTTCGTAGCCCACGCGGTTCACCGCGGCTACGTAGAGCCCGTTGGCGATGGCGTGCGCCCGCTGAATGGTGCGCCAGGCATCGTGCTGCGCCACCCCGAATTCCGCCTTCTCCGAAGGATGCCAGCCGATGGCCGTCGGATAGAAGAGCGCCTGCGCGCCGCCCAGCGCCGCGAGGCGCGCCGCTTCGGGATACCATTGGTCCCAGCAGACCAGAGCCGCGATGCGCGCGTAGCGGGTATCGAAGCAGCGGAAGCCCAGGTCGCCGGGCGTGAAGTAATATTTTTCGAAATACAGCGGGTCGTCGGGGATGTGCATCTTGCGGTAGGCGCCCAACAGCGCGCCATCGGCATCGATCACCAGCGCGGTGTTGTGATAGACACCCGCCGTGCGCCGCTCGAAGATGCTGCCGACGATCACAATGGACAGCTCGCGCGCCAGTTGCGTGAAGCTCTCCGACGTCGGCCCCGGAATCGGTTCGGCGAGATCGAACAGCGCGGCGTTTTCTTCGCGGCAGAAATACTGCGAGCGGAACAACTCCTGCACGCAGACGATCTGCGCGCCCAGGCCCGCGGCCTCGCGAATGCGCCACTCGGCTTTGACCAGGTTTTCGGCCGGATCGGGCGAACAGGCCATCTGAATCAGGCCCACGCGAAACTTGGAACGATGCACTCTTTCATTGTACCGGCGGCGCCTGCTGCTATGATCCGTTTGTGACCTACCGGGCCCTGGTTTTATTCGATATCGACGGCACGCTGGTGCGCCGCGCCGGACCGCATCACCGCGAAGCGCTGGTGGCGGGCATCCGCCGCGCAACCGGTCTCAACTCCACCACCGACGGCATCCCCGTCCAGGGAATGCTCGATACCGCGATTGTGCGGGTCATGCTGCGCAACGCCGGAGCGCCTCGGAAACTCGCGGAGCAGACGATGCCGGAAATCATCCGTGCCGCCGAGCGACACTATCTGCGCGTCTGCCCCGCCCTGCACGACAAACATTGCCCCGGAGTGGAGCCGGTGCTGGAGAAACTGGCGACCCGCGGGATTCTGCTGGCCCTGGTGACCGGCAACCTCACGCGAATCGGCTGGCGCAAACTGGAACGCGCCGGTTTGCGGAAATACTTCCATTACGGCGCGTTCGGAGAAATGGCCAGGGATCGTGCCGGCCTGGCAAGACTCGCCATCAAAGTGGCGAGAAACGAGGGCTGGATCGAAAAGGGCGCGTCCGTCTCGCTGATTGGCGATGCGCCGCCCGACGTAGAAGCCGCGAGGCGAAATCACGTTCGCTCGATTGCCGTCAAGACCGGCATCACACCACCGGGGGAACTGGAGAAACTGAAGCCGGATTACCTGTTGAGAGATCTGCGGGAGCTGCGATTGAAAATGGTGGAGGAATAATGGCCGCAGATGAACGCCGATAACAAAACTCTGCGTTTATCTGCGGCCCGAATTATTTGGCCCAGGCCAACCCGTCGGCCGATTTTCCCGCGCTGATGAGCTTTTCGACTTTCCAATCGCCGATTGAGATCTCGGCGATTTTCGCGCTCGCATCGCAGGAAACGTATGCGGCCTTGCCATCCGGGCGAATCAGCACTTCCTGCGGAGCCTTCGGCACATCGACGTTCTTTACGACTTCGAAGCTCTTCAGGTCCACCACGGAAACTTTTCCGGCTTTCGGAACGGCCACCAGCAGATACCGGCCGTCGGCGGTGGCCGCGGTGCCGTAGCCGGTATCGGGCAGCGCCACCCAATGGGCGATCTTATCGGTCGCCGTATCGATCACGGCCAATTGCGGCTTGGTCTGATCGCTGGTGAAGACCAGCTTATCGTCGGGAGTGATCGAAATGCGCTGCGTCTCCTTCGAAATCGGAATCACGGCCAGCGTTTTGTGGGCGCGCATGTCCAGCACCGAAACCGTTCCTGGTCCCACGTTTGCGGTGTAGCCGCGGCGGCCATCGTGAGAGATCACCAGCATGTGCGATTCCGGCTGCGTGGTGGGAATAGTCGCGATCACTTTGAAACTCTTGGGATCGATCACACTGATGGTGTGATCCAGCTCCGTGGTTACGTACAGCATGCCGTCTTTGGGCCCGAACAGCGGGCAGTGCGGACGCACGCCGTGATCGAAATGCAGCGTGTTGGTGACTTTATGCGCAGCCAGGTCGATGGCGACGATTTCGCTGCCATCGGTGCCGGGCTTCCCCACGCCCGAGTTGCCGTAAATCGGGACGTACGCCGTGCGCCCGTCCGGAGATGCGATCACTTCGTGGCCCGTGATGCCTCCCTCCGGCACCACGGCTATCTGCGTTCCCGATGCGGGATCCACAATACCCAGCGTGTGATCGCCTTTGTTCGCCACCAGCAGCCATCCGGCGGCCTGTGCGGAAGTGATTGCCATAATCAGCACCAGTGTAAGCTTCATTGCGGATACGGTACCACAGGCCGGTGTGTTATAGAATCATCCCTATGCGGAAAATCACAGTTGCCTTATCGGCGGGAGCTGTCTCGATCGCGCTCGGAATTTACGGGTTCGCGGCGGCGGCGCCCGGGGGATACAGCCCCGCATTATGGTCGGGAATGAAATACCGGATGGTCGGGCCGGAGCGCGGCGGCCGCGTAACGGCCGTGACCGGCGTGCCCAGCGAACCCTACACCTGCTACATGGGCTCGACCGGCGGCGGCATCTGGAAAACCACCGACGCCGGCCACACCTGGGTCAACGTCTCCGATGGCCAACTGCCGGTGGGCTCGATGGGCGCACTCGACGTTTCGCTTTCCAACCCCAACATCGTTTACGCGGGAACGGGCTCCTCGAAAATCCGCAGCAACGTTTCCATCGGCCGCGGCATGTTCAAGTCCACGGATGCGGGAAAGACCTGGACGTTCGCCGGGCTGCGCGATTCCGGCCAGATCGCGACGGTGCGGATCGACCCCTCCGACCCCGACCGCGTCTACGTCGCCGCGCTGGGCGATCCCTTCGTCGACAGCAAGGAGCGCGGCGTTTTCCGCACCACAGATGGCGGCAAGACCTGGAAGAATGTGCTGTTCGTTTCCGAATCCGTGGGCGCGGCCGATCTGGAAATTCAGCCCGGCCATCCCAACGTGCTGTTCGCCTGCATGTGGCACGGCCAGCGCAAACCGTGGACCATTATCAGCGGCGCCCGCGAAGGCGGCATCTACAAGAGCACCGATGGCGGCGACAACTGGACCAAACTCGCCGGCGGCCTGCCGCACGAACTGTTCGGCCGCAGCAATGTCGCGATTTCCGCGGCCGAGCCCAATCGCATTTACGCGCTCATCGAAGCCAAGCCCGGCTCGGGCCTGTACCGCTCCGAAGACGCCGGCGCCACCTGGACGCTCATCAACGGTTCCGGCAACCTGATCACGCGGCCGTTCTATTACGACACTCTCGGGGTCGACCCCACCAATGCCGACGTCCTCTTCATCGGCAACGAGAACTGGTTCAAGAGCACCGATGGCGGCAAAACGTTCCGCCCGTCGCCCGCGCCGCACGGCGATCATCACGATATCTGGATCAACCCGCGCAATTCGCAGTACATGATTCAATCCAACGATGGCGGCGCCAATGTTTCGCTTGACGGCGGCCGCACCTGGAGCCCGCAGGATAACCAGCCGACCGCCGAAATCTACCAGGTGTCGGTGGACAATCAGTATCCCTACCGCATTTACGGCGCCCAGCAGGACAATACCACCGTGATTGTGCCCAGCCTTCCGCTCGGCAATGGCCAGGCGTTTCGCGATGGTCCCGGCTGCGAGACCGGGCCGATTATGCCTGATAAGGACAACCCCGAGATCGTCTACGGCGGCTGCAAGGGCCAGTTCACGCGCCAGAACCTCGCCACCACGGATGAAGAGCGGTATTGGATCGGCGCCGAGTCGCTCTACGGCAACGGCGGCGCGACGCTCATCTACCGCTTCCAGCGCGTTTCGCCGATGGAGGTTTCGCCCTTTACGCCGCACACCGTCTATTACGGCTCGCAGTACCTGCACCGCTCGCGCGATGGCGGCGTGACGTGGGAAAAGATCAGTCCGGACCTGACGGCCCATCCTCCCGGAGAGCCGCAAGAAGCCAGCGGCGGGCCGATCACGCGCGACGCCACGGGCGAAGAGGTTTATAGCACGCTCTATGCGATTCGCGAATCGCCCATTCAGAAGGGCCTGATCTGGACCGGCTCCAACGACGGCCCGTTTTACGTCACACGCGATGACGGCAAGACCTGGACCAATGTCACTCCGAAAGACCTCCAGCCCGGCGGCCGCGTGCAGAACATCGAGCCCAGCCCGCATCGCCCCGGGACCGCGTATTACGCCGTCTACCGCTATCTGCTGGGCGATTTCGCGCCTTACATCTACCGCACGGACGATTACGGAAAGACGTGGACGCGCCTGACCGATGGCCACAACGGAATCGCCGCCGATGAGCCCACGCGCGTCGTGCGCGAAGATCCGGTGCGCCCCGGCCTGCTCTTCGCCGGCACCGAATTCGGAATGTACATCTCCTTCGACAATGGCGCGCACTGGCAGAGCTTTCAGTTGAACCTGCCGGCCACGCCTGTGACCGATATCAAAATCGCGCATAACGACCTGATTCTTTCCACGCAGGGCCGCTCCTTCTGGATTCTCGATAACATCACGCCGCTGCGCCAGCTCAAGGAGGCCACCGCGGAACAGGATGCGCTGTTCACACCGCGCCAGGCCATCCGCACTCCTGGAGGACGCGGCTTCGGCGGCCTGGGACGCGGCGGCGGCATCGTCTATCCGCAGCCCGGAGCGGAAATCGATTACTACCTGGCCTCGGCGCCCGCGGGCGATATCACCATGGAGATCACCGATGCCGCCGGACACCTGGTGCGCAGGCTTTCGAGCGCGGCCGAAGCGGGCGGAGGACGCGGCGGGCGCGGCCGTGGAGCGCGCGGCGGCGGAGGCGGTGCGGAAGCTGCCGATGCGGGCGCCGGCGGCGATGAAGACGGCGGCGGATTCCGCTTCCGCGGCGCCCCCACACGCCTCGAGAAAACTCCCGGCATGCACCGCATCACCTGGGACCTGCGCTATCCCGGCCCGTGGGAGAGCGCCTCGCGCCCCGAAGGCCCCAACGGACCTATGGCCGTTCCCGGCAAGTACTCGGTGAAACTGATTGCGGGCTCGTGGAGCGCCACGCAGCCGTTTACCGTCGTGGAAGACCCGCGCGTGGCCGCAGATGGAGTTACTCAGGCCGACTTACAGGAGCAGTTCGACCATAACATCCGGGTGCGCGACTTAGTAAGTGAGGTCAACCGCGCGGTAGCCCGCCTCCGCGCCGCCCAGCAGACTTACAGGAACGATCCCGCGAAGCTGGCGAGCATTAACGATCTCGCGGCCAGCCTGGTTACGCCATCGATTCGCTATAGTCAACCGGAATTACAGACACACATCACGTATTTGTATTCGATGACCAATTCGACCGATCAAAAAATCGGCCGCGACGCGATTCAGCGGTATGACGTGCTGAAGAAGGATCTCGATCAGCGCCTGGCGGAAATCAATCGCCTGCTGGGAAGCCAGTAGCGTTCGGCGAGCGTGCGCGAAACTACAGGCGGTGGTGTTTTCTCACCGTTTGATAACACCTGCGCGGTCCGAGGTGTGGTTTCATGGGCGATAGAGGAGACTTCCATCATGGCTGTAAAGCATATCCCCGACGGATACCGTTCTGTGACGCCGTACCTTGTGGTGAACAACGCAGCCGGCGCCATTGACTTTTACAAGCGCGCATTTGGAGCCCAGGAGGTCGTGCGTATGGACGGCCCTCCGGGAAAAATCGGCCATGCGGAACTGCGGATCGGCGACTCGATGATCATGCTGTCCGACGAGATGCCCGGCGCCGGCACCCGCTCGCCGCAGTCGCTCGGCGGCACCACCATGGGAGTTTTTCTTTACGTGGACGACGTCGATAAGGTCTATCAAACGGCGGTCTCGGCCGGGGGCAAAGCCGACATGCCTCCCGCCAAGATGTTCTGGGGCGATCGTTACGGCAAGCTGACCGATCCGTTCGGCCATTCCTGGTCGCTGGCTACTCACGTCGAAGACGTGGCCCCCGCGGAAATGAAGAAGCGCATGCAGGAGGAGATGGCCAAGATGAGCCGGACCTCCAAGGCAACAAGCTGAACTGAAACCGAAGAACCACCACTCCCTCTGGTCGCGGCTCGGAAGGCGCATTCCGCCGCTATCGGAGCTGTGACCAGAGGGAGCGGTGCCTTACCTCTGCGATGCGGCGATCGCCTGGTCGAGATCCCAGATGATGTCTTCCACGTCTTCGATCCCGACCGAAATCCGCACCAGGTCTTTGCTGACGCCGGCTTCGAGCTGCTGTTCGTCGTTCAACTGCTGGTGCGTGGTGGAGGCCGGGTGAATAATCAGGCTCTTGGCATCGCCCAGGTTGGCCAAGTGCGAGAAGAGCTGCACCGAATCGATCAGCTTGCGGCCGGCGTCCATTCC